>Ga0105354_1000485_pt1 | contig 24870 bp, 22 predicted proteins | sample GOMGulsemesocosm_FD_83658 | JGI IMG/M metagenome (GOLD analysis project Ga0105354, IMG submission 83658) | Methane-oxidizing microbial communities from mesocosms in the Gulf of Mexico - GOM9B Gulf of Mexico | ecosystem: Environmental > Aquatic > Marine > Cold seeps | place: USA: Gulf of America...
CTTCTACAGGATCAATTCCCTCTTGGTAATTGTGCCAGTTAAAATCTGCTAAAAATTGTTCTTGATTTTGTGTTTCTTCAGCCATAGCTGTAGTAATAATTTGTATTCCGAGTTGTTTTGAGTACTTAAGCATACAACCTCAGAAGTTGTTATAATTATTTTTTTTCAATCCCTTTTCTACCCAATTCTGCTAAAAGGACTGCAAAAGTACAACTATATTCATTGAATTACAATATTTTAGAATTATAAAATTATGGCATACTGTTTGAAATACAGAAAAACAAGCCAAATAGATGTCTTTTATAAATGAATTAAAAATGCTATATTTGAGTAAATCAATATTAACAAAACAAAATTAAAACAATTATGCCAGTAAAAGCAAAATACCAAGACTTATTAGACTTAGGAGAAAAATTAGGAATTGCTGACGGAAACGTGAGAATAGAAGATGGTGTATTAAAAGTTAAAGGAACTGCTAATACATTATATGAAAAAAACTTAATGTGGGATTCCATTAAAGCAATTGGAGGAGATAATCCAACAGATTTAATGGCAAATATTTCTGTAGCTGATGATTCAGTATATCACAGACACACAGTAGTAAATGGAGAAACATTAGGAGGAATAGCTAAACACTATTTCAAAAATGCTATGAAGTATAAAGAAATTTTTGCAGCAAACACAAATATCTTAGACAACCCAGACTTAATTAAAGTTGGTCAGGTTTTAGATATTCCTAACTTATAATAAACCAAAATATATGCTAAAAAAAAGAAGCTCACTTGAGCTTCTTTTTTTTTAGCATTGCCTATTTTTTAATTTTCTATCTTTATTTTCAGAATATCCTGGCTTAAAGGATCATACTTTTCTTCTTTTTCGCTCTTCTTTTAATAAATTTAACTCCCTTGTTGTTTGACCAGCCACTGATGTATTTTCTTCAGCTCTACGTATTAAATAAGGCATTACATCTTTAACAGGACCAAAAGGCAAATATTTCGCTACATTATAACCAGCTTCAGAAAGATTGAAGCTTATATGATCACTCATACCATACAATTGCCCAAACCAAACTGAATCAGAATTTGCTGGAATATTATTTTCTTGCATTAGTTGCATTACTAAATAAGAACTATCTTCATTATGTGTCCCTGCAAACAGAGACAATACTCCGCTATTCTCAAGCATATAAGTAATTCCATTATCAAAATTCCTATCAGTAGCCACTTTATTTTCACATATTGGAGATGTATAATCATTTAACACAGCACGATCATTTTCTTTTTCCATATACGCTCCTCGAACTAACTTCATCCCAACATGAAACCCTTTAACCTTAGCCTCAGCATGTAATTCTTTTAAATAGCCCAGTCTATCCCAACGATACATTTGCAATGTATTAAACACAATTGCTTTTTCAGTATTGTACTTACGCATCATATCTGCTACTAAATCATCTGCCGCATCTTGCATCCAACTTTCTTCAGCATCAATCAATAATTTCACATCTTTTTCTTTTGCTAACGCACATACCCTATCATAACGAGACACTACTCTGTTCCATTCCTCAGTTTCATTAATTGTTAATTCAACCTTATTCCCCACTTTTTCATACAACTCAATCCTACCAAATCCAGTAGGCTTAAATACTGCAAAAGGGATTGCCTGTTTTTCTTTTACAAAATCTAACAACTTTATTGTCATATCATAAGCAGCATCAAATTGTGCTTCATCAATTTTTCCTTCAACTGAATAATCCAACACACTACATACTTTTTTAGCATACATCTTATCAATTACCGGAATACAATCATCTTCAGAAATACCTCCACAAAAATGATCAAATACCGTAGCTCTTATAAGCCCCTCTACAGGTAAATGTGCTTTTATTGCAAAATTCGTCATTGCAGTACCTATACGTACCAATGGCTCATTAGCAATCATTTTAAATAAAAAATAAGCGCGTTCTAATTCAGAATCTTTTTTCAGAGAAAAAGCTACTTTAGTATTGTTAAATAATTTATTCATTTTTAATAAAATTACGGACAATTAATGACCGATTATGTGCATAATAACAAAACTATATTTTTTTTGATTATTACACTAACTTTTCAATACTTGTATTAAAAAAATCTCGTTTCTTTGCTTTACAAACTAATCAAATACGGTTTCAGTAATAAAACAAGAAAACATGGAAGCTATAAAATCTCAAGATTCAATTGTGTATTTCAACAATGAATGCTACGTTTCTTTAAACCAGCATTTAAATACAGTCAACTACTCAAAACTATTCATTATAGTTGACGAGAACACTCTTGAACATTGCTATCCATTTTTTTGTAGCAAAATTGAAACAACACTTGAAATTGAGATTATTCAAATTGAAGCAGGAGAAGAAAATAAAAATATTGAAACCTGTTCTGGTGTTTGGAATGCTCTTTCAGAATTAGATGCTGACAGAAAGTGCCTGATCATAAACATAGGTGGCGGAGTTGTTACTGACTTAGGAGGTTTTGTAGCCTCTACATATAAACGTGGCGTAAACTACATTAATGTACCAACTAGTTTACTAGCTATGGTTGATGCATCTGTAGGAGGCAAAACAGGTGTTGATTTAGGTGTATTGAAAAATCAGATCGGAGTTATAAACACTTCTGAAATGGTTTTAATTGACACCAATTTCTTAAATACATTGCCACAAAATGAAATGCGTTCTGGCTTAGCGGAAATGCTAAAACATGGATTAATACAAGATGAACTGTATTGGAACAAAATGATTCATTTATCAAAATTAACCACATCAGACTTAGATAACTTAATTTATGAGTCAGTCATTATTAAAAACAATGTAGTTACTCAAGATCCTACAGAGCAAGGTTTGAGAAAAACGTTAAATTTTGGACACACACTAGGTCATGCCATAGAGTCATATTACTTAGAGAACGAAAACAAAACAACCCTACTTCACGGTGAAGCAGTAGCCATTGGAATGGTTTTAGCTTGTTACATATCTACAAGGTTAACCAACTTTAACATAAACACCTGCGACAAAATAAAAAACACTATACTTAACACCTACAACAAGGTTTCCTTTGATACAAAAGACTTTGACCCTATTATCGAGCTAATGAAGTTTGACAAGAAAAACTCTCACGGAAACATCAATTTCGTATTACTTAGTGCTATTGGGAGTACTGTAATTGACCAAACAGTACCAAATAACATCATTAAAGAATCTTTTGAATACTATATGAATTAATCCAAATAACGTTCATTTATGACTTTTATATGATGGGTTTGATGTCCAAGAATAATATATGCAATCGCCCTAACACTCATCGTATTTTCTCCAGAATTACCAATAACTAGCATTGTCTTTTCACCGAATGAACTAAACAACGCTATAGTTGAGTTCCTCACTGCTACATACTCATTTAATAAAGAAGCTAAATCCCTCTTGTTTGCATTTGAGTTTGGCGTATAAAAGTTTTCATCATAACCTGGTAAATTCGTTTTGTCATTTCTAGAAAACCTAAGTGCTCGATACTGAAATACACGCTCAGTATCTATCATATGAAGCATTAATTCCTTGAGCGTCCATTTCCCTTCTTGGTAAGAAAAATCCAATTTAGATTCTTCAATTGAATTAAAAAAAGCAACAAATTCAGCTAATGAACTTTCCAATAAAGCAACTATAGACCTATCCTCTACTAAATCTAAATACATTTTTTGATATGGAACATATTCTTCCACTTTAAGTATTTCTGTAATCATTTCTTCTATATTTTAATTTACACTAAAAACCAATATACAATTACTAATATTAATCAATATTGCACAAGTCATAGATTTCAAAAAAAAAGCTCTCTATTAAAATAGAGAGCTTTTAAAGTTCGTTAATAAAACTTTAGATCTCTTTAAAAATAGTACTCATTAACCTTTTCTTATCATTAATACTTTCTTCAAGAGAAATCATTGTTTCAGTTCTGTATACCCCATCAATATCATCTATCATAAATATAACATCTTTAGCATGTTGCGTATCCTTCGCTCTTATTTTACAAAAAATATTAAATTTCCCAGTTGTAATATGCGCAACTGTAACAAATGGAATTTCATTAATACGTTCTAAAACAAATTTTGTCATAGATGTTTTTTGTAAAAATATCCCTACATATGCAATAAATGAATATCCTAATTTTTCATAATCAACACTTAGTGATGACCCTGTAATAATACCTGCTTCTTCCATTTTCTTTACTCGAACATGTACTGTCCCAGCAGAGATTAATAATTTTTTTGCAATATCAGTAAAAGGAACCCTTGTGTTATGGATAAGCATATCCAGTATTTGGTGATCGATTTCGTCTAATTTAAACTTTGCCATTGTGTAATTCTATCTATTAGTTTAGAAGACAAATATAACTTTTTTGCTATGAAACAGCTATTTTATCTGCGAAATCTACTCCATTTATTGATATTTCATTAATTATTGTTAGTGAATCAGGTGTTTTATCTATATTATTTATCAATATTGAATTTTGACCACCATCAATCTCCTGATGCCCGAAATATTCTTCTAAACTCCCAACTTTAGCAATCTTTGGTACAAACAATAATTCCTCACCATTTAAAACCTCTCCATATTGTATAGCTATATCAATCAGCTCACTACCTTCAATAGTTACATTTCTAATAATTATATCGAAAAATAATTTCTGATTTTCTGGTAAACTAAAATAGGGTTGGTAACCACTACCCTTGACGCTTCCATTTGCAATGCTTGTAAATGAAGTCATTAATGCTTCATATACAAACAACCTTGTTTTCTCTCTTTTATAGTCTCCTGGAAAATGCCCAGCCTCAAACAATATTGTAGGCGTATCCATTGACTGAAAACTATCTCCCACACAATTTATATTAAAACCATCGTCATACCTTGAAATCTGATCAGGTAACACATCCTTTAAAGCATTATTAATACATACTACTACTTCCATAGCCACTTTACGGGTTTCAGTAACAGAACGCTGCTTATCCTGTGCTGGAGACAAAAATGACAATACTGAAGAGTTTGAAGAGAATCCTGCACTAAAGATAGTTCGTTGCCCATGTAAATTAAAACAATAATCAGGCCTAAAAGACTTATAAGTACTTAACAATATTTTACTTTCAGGCTGACTTAACTGTTGTGCATCTCTGTTCAAATCTACATTATTAGCATTTACACGCGTATATTTTTCAGCTCCATCAGGATTCAAAATAGGGATCACACAGAAAGTACATCCTGAAAGTAATTGAGAAACCACCTCATCACCATAGTGCATCCTATTAAAAAAATCAAACAACGCCTTTGTAGTGGTACTTTCATTTCCATGCATTTGAGACCAAACTAATATCTTTTTTTTACCCGTCCCAAACTCATAAGAATAGATAGGTTTCTTTTCCACAGAGGATCCTATTTTAGTTATTTCAGCAATCGTTTTATGCTGTTCGAATAATGGAATTATATGTGAATTTTTAACATATCTTCCCTCTAATGTTTGTTCCTTAAATGAATTGTAATTCAGCATTGTTTTCTTGTTTACACAAATGTAAACAATCTATTTTTTACATTTGTAAACAAACGCAGTTGTTTTGTTTGTTTACAAATGTACACGACAATCAATCTCTAAGCTAAAGTATCTCACACACTTTCTCTAAATCAATAATACAAAATAGAATTCTATGATTTTCAGCAAGTTATACGCATATACCTAAACAAGCTATTCAATATAAAAAAACCTATTCTACAAAAGTATTTTTATATCTAACATATATTGTATACTTTTGTAAACAGAAAATACACCACATGGATAACAGCAATTCATTTACAAATCGTTTACAAAAGTTACTAGACTACTATAGCCTTTCAGCTTCTGGATTAGCTACAAAAATAGGAGTACAACGTTCCAGTATTTCACATGTGATTTCTGGGCGAAATAAACCAAGTTTAGATTTTGTAATGAAACTCTTACATACCTATAACGAAGTAACAATTGAATGGTTAATTGACGGAAAAGGCACATTTCCAAAATCAGAAAACACACCTCCTATCTCGAAAATTTCCACAAAAGAAATCACACCAATCACTCAAGAAGAAAAAGAAATAAAAAAAATAAGCGCTGACATTATTCCTGAATTGACATCTAAAAAAAACAGTCACAAAGAAGTTGAAAAAATAATCTTATTATATAAAGATGGGAGCTTTGAATCTTATAACAATTAACACTCCTGTTAGATTCATTTATTTTGTTACTTTGCAACTCAACAATTCAACACTCATCAAAATGAAATTCACCCTACTTCTATTTATTACACTAATTGCATCATGCAATACACATGAACGAAATTGCACTGATTTCAAAACTGGTAATTTTGAATATGAATATGAATTAAAAGGAGAAAAAATAAAAACTACATTTAGCAGAACCGAAACACTCGAAGTAGACTATAACGGAAAAAATATTGACTCAATTAATGTTAGATGGATAAATGACTGTGAATACATATTAAAAACCATAAACCCAAAAACCCTTGCTCAAGAAAAAGCAATACACATAAAAATTCTAAGTACTAAAGAGAATACTTATACTTTTGAGTCAAAAATCATTAATGACCCACAAAAAAGAACAAGCAGAGGTACTGTAACAAAAACTAATTAATCTTGTTTGAATTTCACCTAACTTAAACACCCTATAATACCACCAACACAAACTTTTCTTGAAATTGTTTTAGAAATTAACAACACCACCTTTACCTCATTAGCTCTCGCTACCTCAAAAGAAAAAGTTTAGCTATAGACAAATTCAAAAAAGATAGTGTGTATTATACTTTTCGTACCTTTATAAAGAAGTATTCAATAACATAGGAATTGAAACAACTACTCATATATATATTATGCTTCATTTGCTTTACACTTAAAGCACAAGATAACGACATAATTTATTCAAATGACTCCAAAATACTTCGTATAGGCCCAAAACTTGAAATATATGAAGACACTACCAACCTACTAACCATAACAGAAGCTAGCAAGTTAAGAACATTTATAAATCATCATAAAACCATCCCAAGCTTTGGCTTATCAGAAAGTACATTTTGGGCTAAATTTAATTTTACAAACAACAGTGATTATGATGATTTTATTCTAGAATTCAATAAAGTTGACGTACTCGAGCTAACTCTTTTTCACAAAGACAATAAATCCCCCCATTACACTCGTCAATCTATAGTTCTAAATAGAAAAAAGTACAGTGGAAGAATGTTTTTATTCAACCTTAATATCAAAAAAAACAACTCTAAAACAATTTACATAAAATTTAAAAGTAACTGGAGTGTTACATTCCCTGTAAAAATAAGCGAAAAAGAACAAATGTTCCACAAGCTGTTTGACGAAGAACTAATTAATGGCTTATACATAGGAATCTTCCTTATCATGGTTTTTTACAACCTATTTATTTACTTCTCCATTAAAGACAAAAGCTATCTTTTTTATGTAGTATACATTTTTTTATTTTTATTATTTCAGTTAAATGAAAATGGGTTTTTCTATAAATACTTCTTACACAACTCTCCATATATATATAGTATCGCCGTAAAAACCCTTCCAATACTTACTGGTGTCGCAGCTATATATTTTATCAGAGATTTTGTCAAAGCCCCAAATTATATTCCAAAAATTGATCGTTTTCATATAGTGATTATAATTCTATATATTAGTAATATATTTTTTGCTTTTGATGAAAAATACAATCACGCTGCCTATATAAGTTTAAATATCATATCTCTTATCGCTGCTATTTACGCACTTTTAATAGGAATAGCAGTTATTATTAAAGGATTTAAGCCCGCTTGGTTTTTCATCATTGCATGGTCTATATTAATCATTTCTATTTTTCAATACACATTAAGCAACCTTGGCGTACTACCTTACTTCCCCATTACTGATCATTCACTAAAAATAGGCTCCGTATTTGAAATCGTACTACTTTCTTTAGGCCTGGCAAACAGAATAAATGTATTAAAACTAGAAAAAGAAACTTCACAAGCACAAGCTTTACAGCTTATTAGTGAAAAAAAGAGCATGATAGAGAACCAAAATACTCTACTAGAAAGCATGGTAGCTGAAAGAACGAAGAAACTTGAAATGAGAAATGAGATTATCAGCAAAAAAAACGAAGAAAAATCTATCATGATGCGAGAAATACACCATCGAGTAAAGAATAATTTACAAATGATAAACAGCATGGTTCGTATCCAATCAAGGTATACTAACCAAGAAAACACCGAAAATTCACTAAAAGAGGTTGAAAGACGTATTCATACAATGGCCTTATTACATGAAAGAATGTATCAATCAGAAAATTTAGTTGAAATAAACATAAAGGAATACATTCAAAGTATTGTAGTAGATTTATTAAGTATTTATAACACGGATAAAAAAACAACATATGAAATAAAAACCACTGAATTTCTATACAATACAGAAACAATATTGTTTTTAGGGTTATTGATGAATGAGCTACTAACAAACGCATTAAAACACGCATTAGGAAGTGAAAAAAAAGGACATTTAACCATCATTTTAAAACCTTATAACAAAGATACACACAAACTAATAATTACAAATAATGGGCAGAAAATTGATGTCGAAAAATTTAACAATTCAAAATCACTTGGAAATCGTTTAATTAAGAATTTCGTAAAACAATTAAACGGGACTTTAACTATTGACAGTAGAGCAAACACTTCATTTACAATACTGTTTAAAAACATTAATTGATAATTTTCCGCAACGGTATTGGAAGCGAAATCCCCTCTACCCTAAATCGCTTATGGACTGACTCCTTAAAATAACTTTTCATTTTAAACTCCTGCAATGGATCAATCAACCAAACATAAGCACGAACATGTATACCTGACTCAGTTACATCCACCAACCTAACATCAAATTCCGGAGCACCATCTATAACTTCCTGCGGAGTTCTATTATCTATTACAAAATCTAACCCTGAAGCTTCTTCTGTAATAATACTCTTAGCTAAATCTATATCAGAATCCAAACCAATCATAAAGTCATTAAAACTCAATATTTTTGAATCTTGAATAGTAAAATTCAATACTGACTCTGTACTAATTACCGAATTAGGAATAATTAAACGTTTATTTTCAAAAGTTTTAATTACTGTATGACGAAGTGTTATATCCTCTACAATACCGATACTCCCTTTTTCAAGCTTAATATAATCACCTATTCTAAACGGCCTAAATAACACAATAAACAACCCCGCAATTAAATTAGAAATAGCATCTTTTGCCGCAAAACCAATTATTGCTGCTAAAATTCCAGCTCCCGAAAAAATATACCCAACCTTCTCTCTAAAAACAGGCACTGTAAAAAGAATTACTAAAACACCTATCAAACCGAGAACAAAACGCAAAGAATTCCTTGTAAATTTCAATCTGGTTTCACCAAATGTCTCCTTTGTAAACCTTCTCTTTAAAAAAAAGATTACAAGTATTCTTGAAAGTCTTGACATAACCCAACAGACTAGAAGAACACACAAACTATAAAGCGCTATCCCTATACTAGAACCAAAATTAAAATAACTTATTAAAGTGTCCATTATTATGTTTTACTATAATTTTTAAAAAAAACTCCTAAAACAATTCAGTTTGCTCACCGTCAGCACCTAAAAGATCATTATCCAAATCAATATTATCTGCAGTAGTTTTTACTTGCTTCTCCTCTACAACTTCAATCTCTTCCGCAGTAGTCACTTCCTTAACTTCAAAAGGCAAAGGAGTCAATAAATTAATTTGTTTAATTTTATCCGACGTAAGCTGGTTTCCAAGTGCTTTTATTCCTTTTACAGCAATAAAATCTTCTATATTAACCTCCTGATTTGGTTTTTGATCTTTTCCTCTTAACTTACTATATACTACATCAACCATTGGCCTATAATCTACAGTAACGATTTCTAATTGAGTTTTAGGATGCTCTGATATAAAGTGCTCTTCTCTACCTTCGTGCTCGATCAGAAAACGCTTTATATAATAACGTTCCTTTTCTCCATCGAAATATATAGCTGAAATTGGCTTATTAGGGACCCATTTTTCAAGTAGAATCATTTCATCATCAAAATGTAGTGTCACCTCAGGAGTAACTGTTTTTAACATTCCAGATTGTGAAATAATCAACAACTTGTCTTGCCCTTTAAATTCACCTAACAACTCACCTCTACCGTCAAGATTCAAGCGCTGTACAGCCTCATCAAACCAGATTTTCCTTGGCCTTAAAGTAGATACTCCTTTGGATTTCAACTCAATTCGTTTTACCGCATATTTGGTTACTAAATTCCCTTTTGAAGCCCTGCCTTTTACCAATACATCAGCAAACTCTAAATCCCATTTTAACTTCTTCACACTACCTACTTGACGTAAATTAATAGTTATCACTTCAGCCTCACCATTTGGGTTTGCTGAAAAATATGTAACCATCGATCCCTTACTCCCCTGAGTAATAACATATTCTTTATCCCTAGTAATACTCGTTACTGAAAAACGTTTTATATACGATGCTTTTGAAATTCCATCCTTATAGATAACATTATATACCGTTCGAGTATCTTTCTTTTTAAATATTGCAACATGAATAATGTTTTTACCAATAAAAGTTTTACTACCAATTTTAGTAACCATCATTTTACCATCCCTGGTAAGCACAATAATATCATCTATATCCGAACAATCAGCTACATATTCATTTTTTTTCAAAGAAGTACCAATAAATCCTTCTTCCCTATTTACATATAGTTTTGTGTTACGTATAATAACTTTTGTAGCATCAACATCACCAAACTGACGTAATTCAGTTTTACGACCTCTATCCTTTCCGTAATCTTTCTTTAAACGCAGAAAATAATCAATAGCATACTCTATCAGATGTGCTAAATGATGCTTAACTTCTTCAATCTGCTCTTCCAAAGCATCTATTTTTTGTTGCGCTTTATCAATATCGAATTTTGAAATACGTTTTATTCTTATTTCAGTTAAACGCACAATATCTTCTTCTACAACTGCACGTTTCAAGTGCTTAATATATGGCTTCAATCCATCAGAAATAGCACTGATTACACCTTCCCAAGTTTCCTCTTCTTCGATTAAACGATAAATTCTATTTTCAATAAAAATACGTTCCAAAGAAGCAAAATGCCATTGTTCTTGCAATTCATTTAACTGAATTTCTAATTCACTTTTTAGTAAAAACACAGTATGATCTGTCGATCTTCTCAACATTTCAGAAACCCCAATAAAAACAGGCTTATTATCATCAATTACACAGCCTAAAGGCGAGATAGAAGTTTCACAAGATGTAAATGCATACAACGCATCTATAGTTTTATCAGGAGAAATATTTGCTGGTAAATGGATTAATATCTCAACATCTGCCGCTGTATTATCTTCAATTTTTTTAATTTTTATTTTCCCCTTTTCATTCGCCTTTAAAACAGAATCAATTAAACTTGTTGTTGTTGTTGAAAAAGGAATTTCATTAATTACTAAGGTGTTTTTATCTAATTGAGAAATTTTTGCTCTTACACGAACTTTACCTCCACGCAACCCATCGTTATAATTTGATATATCAGCAGCTCCAGCAGTTGGAAAATCAGGAAATATTGTAAATTTTTTCCCTTTTAAATGCTTTACAGAAGCATCTATCAATTCAATAAAATTATGTGGTAATATTTTAGTAGACAATCCTACAGCTATACCTTCCCCACCTTGCGCTAATAATAACGGGAATTTTGCTGGTAAATTTATCGGCTCTTTATTTCTACCATCATAAGATTGTTGCCATTCCGTTATTTTTGGATTAAAAACTACATCAATTGCAAATTTTGACAAACGAGCTTCAATATATCTTGATGCTGCAGCGCGGTCGCCTGTTAAAATATTCCCCCAGTTTCCTTGGGTATCAATCAACAGCTCCTTCTGACCAATTTGCACCATAGCATCAGCAATACTCATATCACCATGTGGATGATACTGCATGGTATGCCCAACTATGTTTGCTACTTTGTTATAGCGCCCATCATCCTTCTCTTTTAAAGAATGCATAATACGACGTTGTACCGGCTTTAATCCATCGTCAATAGCAGGCACAGCACGTTCTAAAATTACATAAGAAGCATAGTCTAAAAACCAATCTTTGTACATCCCTGTAACCTTGGTTATTGTTTCCTCTTCACTATATTGATTCATATTTAAATCGTCAATATTTTCGTTTTCTTCTACACTCATTAATTAGATGAATTTTCCTGTACAACTTTATCTAATGACATTTTTAAAGCCTTTCTTTTTTTACTTCCTAAAAAAGTAATATCTAAGCTTACTTTTTTCACAACACCATGAATTTTTATATATAAATAAAGTTTCTTGGTGAAAAACATATTTTTAACACGAAACTTTTTTAATTTATTCTTTGGTATCTCTATTCTTTGCTCTCTATAATTCTTAATTTCTGATATCAAAACCCCTTTACTAATAAAAACTAAGCCCAGACCTGTACTATCATATTCGATATGTTTAGCTCTTTTATACCAATACACAAAAAATATAAGCACTAATAATACCAAAATACAAATTTCATGTAATTCAAATAATAATGAATTTTCTACCAAATAATTGTAACTAAAAAAGCTTAGTAACAAACACCCTAGTAACACATAACCTGCTTTATATAAAGGCAACCTCTTTTTATTTGTAAACTTCATATTTCCCAAAAATATTAATCCCACAAGTGAGCTATACTTCTTGAAGATTAGCTTCAAGAAAAATGATATTGTTAATTCAACCCTAGTTACATTTATCTAAAGGAATTATATTTATTCCTCTACTATATCCAACTCTACTTTTAAGTTATTAATAATAAATTTTTGTCTATCTGGCGTGTTTTTACCCATATAAAACTGTAATAAATTTTCTATAGATGTTTCTGGATCCAACATTACAGGGTCTAACCTTATGTCTTCTCCAATGAAAAACTGAAACTCATCTGGAGATATCTCTCCTAATCCCTTAAATCGAGTTATCTCTGGTTTCCCCTTTAACTTATTCATTGCTTTTACACGCTCTTCTTCCGAATAACAATAAATTGTTTCTTTTTTATTACGCACTCTAAACAATGGTGTCTCCAATATATACAGATGCCTTTCTTTAATCAGTTCTGGAAAAAATTGCAAGAAAAATGTTATTAATAACAATCGAATATGCATACCATCTACATCAGCATCGGTTGCTATCACAATATTATTATATCGTAAATCTGACAGAGATTCTTCAATATTTAAAGCCGCTTGTAATAAATTAAACTCCTCATTTTCATACACAATCTTCTTACTCATACCGAAAGAATTCAACGGTTTTCCTCGCAAACTAAATACTGCTTGTGTATTCACATCACGTGATTTTGTGATTGACCCACTTGCTGAATCTCCTTCTGTAATAAACAATGTAGAGTCTAAACGACGTTCTTTTTTTATATCACCTAAATGAACTCTACAGTCACGTAATTTTTTATTGTGCAGTGAAGATTTTTTAGCTCTATCCTTGGCTAATTTCCTAATTCCAGACAGTTCTTTACGTTCACGTTCCGCTTGTAATATTTTACGCTGTAAAGCTTCAGAAACATCATTGTTCTTATGAAGGTAGTTATCTAACTGTGTTTTTATAAAGTCATTAATGTATGTGCGAACGGTAGGTAATTGCCCCCCCATTTCAATAGACCCAAGTTTTGTTTTTGTTTGGCTTTCAAAAATTGGCTCCATTACTTTTATAGCAACTGCTGAAATAATTGATTTTCTAATATCTGACGCTTCATATGTTTTACCATAAAAGTCTCGTATAGTTTTTACAATTGACTCTCTAAAAGCTGCTTGATGAGTACCTCCTTGTGTGGTATGCTGACCATTTACAAAGGAATGATACTCCTCAGAATATTGTGTTTTACTATGCGTAATAGCTACTTCTATATCATCTCCTTTTAAATGAATAATCGGATACAACATATCATCCTTACTATTGTTATCTTCTAGTAAATCTTTTAAACCATTTTCTGAAAAATACTTCTCTCCATTATAAATAATTGTCAAACCAGGGTTCAGATACACATAGTTTTTCAACATTTTAACTACATACTCTGAACGATATTTATAATTCTTAAAAATACTAGTATCTGGAATAAAAACAACTTTAGTACCTTTTCTGGAAACTACATTTTCAATTGGATAATCTTCAGTAATGTTACCTTGGGAAAAATCTACAGCTTTACGCTCATTATTCCTATTAGATTCTACTCTAAAATAACTAGATAGAGCGTTTACTGCTTTAGTACCAACTCCATTAAGTCCAACTGATTTTTTAAACGCTTTAGAATCATACTTACCACCAGTATTCATTTTAGATACTACATCTATTACTTTTCCTAGCGGGATTCCTCTACCATAATCTCTAACTGTCACCCTACCATCCTTCGTAGTGATTTCAATTGTTTTACCAGATCCCATAACAAATTCATCGATAGAGTTATCAAGAACTTCTTTTAGTAAAATATAAATACCATCATCAGGAGATGCACCGTCACCAAGCTTACCAATATACATTCCTGGACGCATACGAATATGCTCTTTCCAGTCTAATGAACGAATATTATCTTCAGTATATTTGGTTTCTTGTGACATTAAAATAGTAGCTGTTAGGATATACTGCTAATATAGGATAAAGTATAAAAAAATAAAAGTAGGTTTAAAGAAAGTTAATAACAGACTTTTAAGTTCAAAAAAAAAGCCACCTACGAATACACGTAAGTGGCTTTTAATAAAATCAACAGTTTTTAAATATCTTTTGCAAAAACCTGAATAGAAAGCATTGCTCTTCCCCAGTTATAATTTGGAGGAGTAGAACTCCACATATTAAACACATACCTTACTATTTCTGTAGTAGCATACTGTTCAATATAACCGTCTAATGAATAATTTACTAGTAAATCCGTATCCCCTGTAACTATTTCTTCTGTAAAAACAGATGACAATGTACCCATTTGATAAGCAGATCCAGAAATCTCATTTAAATTAAATTTTCGAGAACCAGATTCATTTTCAATACCATTCTTAAGAAAACGAACTCCCATATATCCATCAATATCAACATTATTAGTTCTTGTTCCTAATGGCATTGAATATGTAACAATAACTTTAGCTCTTTTATTTGAAGGAATTGTAACACTTTGACTCAAACCTAAGTCTATATCATTTTTTATAAATGAAAATTTTGTATCAGACTCGTGCACTTTAGGTGAAGAAGCAACAGTAGTAGGCATCAAAATTAAATAGTAATTATTATTGACTCCGACGTTACCGTCTTTATCAACAACCAACTGTTTTCCACTTGTTAAATCAGGAGTACTACGTATACGAAGATTACCATCTACATCTAAATCCGCAGTTGGATTTGTTGTTCCAATTCCTACTTGAGAAAAAGAGTATCCATACAACAATATGAACACACACAACATCAAATTTCTTTTTTTCATTTTTTTGTTTTATAATTCGGGGTCGCGAAATTACAAAACAAAAAAATGAAAACCACTTATTATTTTCTTAATTATACGTTAAATCTAAAGTGCATAATATCGCCATCTTTAACAATGTATTCTTTACCTTCAACTCCTAATTTACCAGCTTCTTTCACTTTCGCCTCACTACCAAGCTCCACAAAAGTGTTATACTGCATAACTTCTGCTCTAATAAAACCTTTTTCAAAATCAGTATGGATTACTCCTGCTGCTTGAGGCGCAGTTGCCCCAACAAAAACAGTCCAAGCTCTTACCTCTTTAACTCCTACAGTAAAGTAAGTTTGTAAGTTTAATAATTTATATGCCGCTCTAATTAAACGTGCTGCTCCTGGCTCCTCTAAACCAATATCTTCCAAAAATATTTGCTGCTCTTCATAATCTTCCAACTCTGCAATATCTGATTCTGTTCCAACTGCTAAAATAATAACCTCTGCATTTTCAGCTTTTACTGCTTCACGAACTTTATTAACGTATTGATTCCCCTCTTTTGCAGAAGCTTCATCAACATTACATACATATAATACCGGCTTAGAAGTTAACATTTGAAATTCATCAACAAAAAGTTGTTCTTTTTCATTAAACTCTAATGATCTTACTGAATTACCAGATTCTAGCACCTCTTTAAGTTTGAATAAAGTGGCTTGCTCTAAAACTGCAGCTTTATCACCAGTCTTAGCTGAACGATTTACCTTCTCTAATCTTTTATCTACTGTTTCTAAATCTTTTAATTGTAATTCAAAATCGATAATTTCTTTATCTCTTATAGGATCTATAGTTTCCTCTACATGTATGATATTAGGATTATCAAAACAACGTAACACATGAATAATTGCATCACACTCTCTAATGTTTGCCAAGAATTTATTCCCTAAACCTTCTCCTTTACTTGCTCCCTTTACTAAACCTGCAATATCGACAATTTCAACGGTTGCCGGCATAACACGCTCAGGATTCACCATGCTCTCCAATTTAGCTATTCTTGAATCTGGTACATTTACAACACCAATATTTGGTTCAATAGTACAAAAAGGAAAGTTAGCACTTTGTGCTTTTGCATTAGATAAACAATTAAATAAGGTTGATTTACCTACATTTGGCAATCCTACAATTCCTGCTTTCATTATATGATAGTATTACAATTAAACTCGTAAAATAGTTACGAAAATCAGTTTGCAAAACTACATATATTTATTGGTTTATACACAAGAAGTGATTAAAGGAAGTACCCTGTCCTAAAATAAAAGGCCAATACTTAGGTTAAGTAATTAAATTTAAATGGCAAAAAAACATACTTCATTAAAAATATAATGAAGTCATACAGAAACATGAAAGAAGGAAATCAATTTCTAAAAAAAAGCAATAATGTAAACACAAATAGAAATTAGAAAAGTAATACAATATTTTACTAAAGCACTCATAATTGGTTGTTTAAGTTATGTAAATTTATAACATTTACCTGATTACGCATAAATTTTAATACTTTTTTAACAAAAAAAAGCAGTTACTCTCGCAACTGCTTTTAAAAAATATTTTCATAATTATCCCTCAGGATGCATGAATGCTTGCTTCGCTAATAAAACTTCATCTGTCTCTACATTATCGTCATCTGGAACACAACAATCAACAGGACAAACCGCAGCACATTGCGGCTCCTCATGAAACCCTTTACACTCCGTGCATTTATCTGGTGAAATATAATACACTTCATCACTTATTGGCTCTTGTGCATCATCAGCATTAACCGTTTTTCCATTTGTTAAAACTAGGTCTCCATTTAATGCAGTTCCATCAGCATAACGCCAATCATCAGAAGCTTCATAAATTGCAGTATTAGGGCATTCTGGCTCACATGCTCCACAGTTAATACATTCATCTGTAATTATAATTGCCATAACTTAAATTCTCTTTTAATTAAAATAACTTGTTTCTGTTTTAGTACAATGAGTATCTTTGTTAAAAATTTGAAACAAACCTATATTCTTGGCACAAAAATAACGCCAAAAATATGTAGATACCAAATAAATGAGTCAATTAAACAGTAGAATTTTAGCTTTTTCACAATTAGGTGTATTTTTAAGTCAATTTACAACAAACGGAATTATTAAAAAAGAAGGTATTCCGCATAATGATTTGTTTTTCGATGCTTTTAAAATGCAAGTTGAACGTAGTTTTCAATTTAACCAATGGTTTACAGTAGAAAATGTTTTGTTCGCTTGTGAAGGTTGGAGTAAATCACTTAATAATGACAACTTAATAAGTTTTGTTTCTAACACAAACTTAAAGGATAACTCACCTAAAAGAGTAGCTATTGTTATGGCTGGAAATATTCCATTAGTTGGGTTTCATGATTTTTTATCAGTATTAATTTCTGGGCATTCAGTATTAATAAAACAATCTTCTAACGACAAACACTTATTACCCATATTATCAAAGTATTTGCAATATGTAGATGAAGACTTTAAAAATAAAATTACTTTTTGTGAAGGTAAATTAGAAGGTTTTGATGCAGTTATTGCTACTGGAAGTGATAATACAGCTCGTTATTTCGAACATTATTTTGGTAAATATCCTTCTATAATTAGAAAAAGCAGAAATTCCGTAGCAATACTTACTGGTAATGAAACTGATCAAGAGCTAAGTAATTTATCCGATGACATATTCACATATTTCGGTTTGGGATGCAGAAGTGTCTCAAAATTATTCGTACCAAAAGACTACAATTTTGATAAATTATTTAATGCTGTCTTTAAACACAAAGACATTATTAATAATGCCAAATATGCTAATAACTACGACTATAACAAAGCAGTATACTTAATGAGCTTATTTAACTTATTAGAAAACGGTTTTTTAATGTTAAAAGAAGATAAAAGCTACTCCTCTCCTATTTCATCATTGTTTTATGAAAAATATGAAGATTTAGAAATGTTAAAACTACAACTAATTGCAGATAATGAATTGATACAATGTATTGTTTCAAAAGGCTTTACTGACAACGAAATTAAGTTTGGAGAAACACAAAACCCAACACTTACTGACTTTGCTGACGGAGTAAATACATTGACCTTTTTAGCAAATTTATAACACAGAACTTACTTTATTTACATTAATTATGAAAAAACATAATTTTAGTGCTGGACCATGCATACTTCCTCAAGAAGTGTTACAACAAGCTGCAAACGCAGTATTGAATTTTGATGGATTAGATTTATCCTTAATAGAGATCTCTCATAGGAGTGAAAATTTTGTTAGTGTAATTGAAAAAGCAAGAAATTTAGCTTTAGAATTACTTGGCTTAGAAAACAAAGGATATACTGCCTTGTTCTTACATGGAGGAGCTAGCTCGGAATTTTTACTTACTCCATACAATTTAATAAAAAAAGATGGTGGTAAAGCTGCCTATATGAATACTGGAACTTGGTCAGAAAAAGCAATTAAAGAAGCTAAACTCTTTGGTGAAATAGATATAGTTGCATCTTCAAAAGACAAAAACTTTTCATATATCCCAAAAGGTTTCAATATTCCAAATGATGTAGATTACTTTCACTGTACAAGTAACAATACCATATCTGGTACACAAATGAAAAGTTTTCCTGAGTTTGATGGGGTAACTGTTTGTGACATGAGTTCTGATATCTTTTCTCGTCAATTAGACTTTTCTAAATTTGATATTATTTATGCTGGCGCACAAAAAAACATGGGTCCAGCTGGTACCACTCTTGTTATTGTAAAAAATGAAATTCTTGGAAAAACTGGTAGAACTATTCCTTCTATGCTCGATTATCAAGTACACATAGCAAAGGACAGTATGTTTAATACTCCTGCAGTTTTTCCTATATATGTTTCTATGTTAACTCTACAATGGCTCAAAGATTTAGGTGGTATATCAGCTATCGAAAAAATCAACAATGCTAAAGCAGAATTATTATATACTGAAATAGATAGAAATCCACTTTTCAAAGGAAATACTACTATTGAAGACCGTAGTACCATGAATGCTACTTTTACTTTAATTAATGAGAATCAAAAAAATACGTTCGATTCTATTTGGAAAAAATTAGGGATTAGTGGATTGAATGGCCACAGAAGCGTTGGTGGATATAGAGCATCAATGTATAATGCTTTACCAATTGAAAGTGTACAAGTTTTAGTTAACGCCATGAAAGAATTTGAGAGCGCAATAACAAAAGGATAACAATTTAGGAAATGAAAATATTAGCAAACGATGGAATTTCAAAAAGTGGTATTGATTTATTAACTAATGCTGGATTTGAAGTACTCACAATTACTGTAGCTCAAAATCAACTAGCAAATTATATTAATAATAATAATATTGTTGCTTTATTAGTACGCAGTGCAACAAAAGTTACTTCCGAACTCATTGATGCCTGTCCTAACCTAGAACTTATAGGGCGTGGTGGTGTTGGCATGGATAATATTGATGTTGCCTATGCTAAAAAGAAAGGGGTACATGTAATTAATACTCCTAATGCTTCATCTGTTGCTGTTGCTGAATTAGTTTTTGCTCATTTATTCGGTATGGTTAGATTTTTACATCAAGCCAATAGAGAAATGCCTTTAGAAGGTGATACCAGATTTAAAGAACTTAAGAAACAATTTTCTAACGGAACTGAACTTAAAGGTAAAACACTAGGTATTATTGGCTTTGGTCGTATAGGGAAGGAAGTAGCAAAATTAGCTATAGGAATTGGAATGAAAATAATAGCTACTAGTAATTCAATAAAGAAAACTACCATTACAATACCATTCTACGACGGGCAATCTTTAGATTTTAATATTGAAACACAACCTCTTGATCTTCTTTTAAAAAAATCAGATTTTATTACACTTCATGTTCCATATCAAGAATCTCCTTTAATCAAAAAAGAAGAACTAGAACTCATGAAAAAAGGGGTTGGAATTGTCAACACCTCACGAGGAGGTGTTCTTGATGAAATTGCCCTAATTAATGCTATAGAATTAGAAAAAGTAAAATATGCAGCTTTAGATGTATATGAAACTGAACCTACCCCAGAAATTCAATTATTAATGAACCCTGAATTATCACTAACTCCACATATAGGCGGAGCAACAACAGAAGCGCAAAATAAAATTGGTAAGGATTTGGCTTTCCAAATTATAGAATTATTAAAATTGTAACACTCAATAAGTTTTAAAACGACTATTTGTGACGTATATTTTTAGTTTTTCTATTAAATATATCATTTACTTAGTTCCATAATAGACTAAATTTAGATATACAGCTTTTACACTTTAAAAGACAATAGTTCTACGTGTCGTACTGAAATAGGTTGACAGTTATTTAAACCAGTGAAGTTATCTTTACTGGTTTTTTTATTGTATACAGAGTTAGGTGTTTATTGACTCTTTAATTAGTATACTCTTAACTCTTTTCCATTATTGCATTTATGCAACCTAATTAAAATTATATTGAATCTTGAAAAGATATCAATCTCATAAAAAAAGACTACCCATTTCCCCTACTATACTTCCTTTTTTATATGATTTATTGAACCTACTCCAATTTTAGTTTTTAGATATTCCTGAGGGGAAAGACCTGTGATTTTTTTAAAAGCACTAAAAAAAGGATTGTAAGAAGAGAATCCTGTTTTATAAGCTAGAGCCTCAAGGGTGTTCATTTTTAAAAAGCCATCCATCATTAAATGTATAGCATCTTGAATTCTACTATTCATTCTATATTCGGAAAATGTCATTTTTGAATGGTATTTAAACAAATAAACTATATGACTTGTAGGCACTCCTAATTTACTGGCTACTTCTCCGACAGAAATCTTTGAGTTTCGAAAAACAAATTGCTCACTACTTAATTCATCAACCCTTTTTACATATCCAATTATATTTGATTTTATATTCTCATGCAACTTCAAATCCTGTCTATTCTTTTGATTAGAAGGTTCTAATTCCCAACTATTATTAACCTCTATACTTGTAGATACCTGATCAGTTTCCATATTATTAAGTATAAGTAGCTTTTTATTAAGTATGGGAAGGCCATAAAGTATTTCAGGGGAAATTAGAATTTTAAAATAAATAAAAAGCCAAAAAAGCAAGAGTCCAATCGCCATATATTTTCCTGATAAGGGCATACCTAAAAAAGATTCTATATAAAATGAAGTCAAAACACCAATAACTGATAATGTATTCAATGTAAATAAATAAATGGTCCATTTTTTAACCAAATTATAGTGTGTACAATTAACTTCAATATGTGTTTTATTCCACAAATTAATGCTTAATAAGTTATAAATCTTCCAAATATAGAACCCTATAAAAAGAGTCATCATAAAAACATTCGTTAAAAGACCATAATAAAATAAAAAACTGTCTCTAATTAAAGGAATCACATTTATTAAATAAAGTGCAACAATAAATATAAAATGTTTTAAGCTATTGAAGTTAAAAGTACCTTCTCCATGCACTAAACTTTTATAATATAAATAAAAGAGAGGGACAACAGCTAAATATAATATAGATATATATCCTATCCTTGGATTTAATTGAATCTGTAATCCTAATTCATAACTACCATGAATTAAGAACCTAATGGACGTTATTACAAAAATTAACATTAAAAAGATATTAAAAAATTGATTAGATTTATATGAGGTTATCATTAACCCCATAGTAACCATACCAATAATTCCAGTAAATAGAAATAATAAAGCTTCTAACATTTAATATAAGTGTTTTTTTAATGTGAAAGATTCAAATGCCAAGTGCAACATTTATAATTTTGTTTATTAAACACTCATACTAATAATCCATACTGATTTTAGTTATTGTGATTATAGTAAAGATACTTATTTTATACTGCTACCATTCTTTCATTTGTATTATTTTTTATTTCACATTTAAGTTTAAATAGGTTTCATTACACATCCTCCTACACACATCTATTATTATTTACATATAAAACCAATATCATCAATTCATTTAATTTATAAAATATAATTAAAAGTATTGCTTTTGAATTTGCAAAAATTATTCATTCCAATTTATATTTCTTATAAAAAACTGAACAATTAATATATCAAACCCTCTTAATTGAAATTGAGTATTTAAAAGCATCGTGTTTTTATTAATTAAAACCACAATCACACTTACTGAATCCTTAAAATCCTTATTGATTTCTTTAAAACACCAATAAAAACAAGTGATTTTGATAAATAGCCAACAATTTTATTGATATTTTTATAATACCCAAACGTAAAGTTATACTAATCAATATAATTATATACGTTATGAAACAAAACTTATTTTTACTATGTATTTGTTGTCTTTTTCAATATCAAATACATGCACAAACAAATTCCAACCAAAACTTAGTGAGGTCTACAACCGGTATTTCTGGATCTACTGTGGAAATCACTTTAACAAGCAAAACATATGTTATTCAACAAAGTACTGGACAAGCCAGTACAATAGGTACTTTTAACAACAATAATTATACGCTTCGACAAGGGTTTATACAGCCTAGTATTTTAGCAAAAATTATTAATAAAAAATCCCCTTTAAATTTACAGGTAAAAGTATACCCTAATCCATTTATTGAACATATTACTTTATCCTTTAAAGATAAAATCAAAGGCGACATTAAAGCAACTATATACGATCTATTTGGACGTATAATTTACACTAAAAGCTACTTAGCTAATCAACTTATAACTGTGAAATTAAACAACCTCCCTTCAGCAGAATATATTTTGAAAGTAAATGCTAATCGTAATCAATTCATAACAAAAATCATCAAAGAGTAACAAAAACTCATTTAAATATTAAAAACCTATATAGCTCTGATTTAACATATCAGAATTATAATAGAACGAAGTTTTATAAACTAACCTAACCAAAAAAACATGAAATACAAAGAATTTAATCTCCATAAGGAGATGAGAACAAGGTATAATTTAATAATGTTAATGTTAATTATATCTACTACGATAACAGCACAGCAACTTTATTTAGAAACCGGAAAAACTGTGTCTTCATTTGATTACAAAAATTCACAAGGAAACAAATTAAACAACTTACAAACAACCACACATAATTTTATGGCATTGGGTTACAGAAACCAAATTTTGACAAAAAATCTTTTCGCCTCTTTAGGAGCAAACTATGCAGATTATGGAGCAATTGGTAGTGATGATGTCGTAGGTAATTTTATGGAATGGAATTTAACATATCTAGAGTTTAATTTTGGACTGGATTATGAGTTATTTACTCTCCATAAAATTAAATTCTACACAAAAGGAACCGCAGCTCTTGGACTTCTATTGCGTGGTACACAAACCCTTAACAATAGGGTTATTAACCTGAAAAACAATGATGAATTTGATAAAACACTTACCAATTTAAAAGTTGGGGCAGGTTTATCACATCCGATTTCAGACAAACTATCTGTTTACGTGCAATATATGTACGGAAAAAGCTTAGATCAAAAGAATGATACTGAACAATCAATAGGCGAAGAATCTTTGAAAATTGAAAGTCATAACATAAGTTTTGGCCTGCTAATTAATCTATTTAAACCAAAAACTTCACACTCAATATCACAATAAACAACTCTATAAAAACTAAACCAATCATATGAAAAAATTATTTTTATTAATCTTATTAAGCATATGTGCTTTACAAGGTTATACACAAAACCAAGGGATTAGTTACCAAGCGGTAATTTTAAACCCTAATGTTCAAGAACTTCCTGGAGTAGATGCACAAGAAAATATTTTAGCGAATAGTAATGTGGTCATACAATTTACTATTGTTAATGAAATTGATAATGATGAATATCAAGAATATCACGAAACAAGTACAGATAAATATGGTATGATCAACTTATTAATCGGATCTGGAATACCTACTAGTATTAATAATTTTACAGATATACTCTGGGATGGATACTCAAAAAAATTAAAAGTTGATATAGACTTCTCTGGTACAGGAGGCAATTTTCTGCCTTTAAGTGTACAAGAACTTAGTTATATGCCACAACCTGTAACTGCTGAAACAGCCGCTACAATTCAGGCAAATACAGATGCCATTGCTACCAATACCACTAGTATCCAATCAGAGTTGGATACCACTCAAACTGGGGCTGGATTAAATGCTGATGGAACATACACAGCTAACGGAACTACGAACTACATCACTACTTC
>Ga0105354_1000486_pt1 | contig 24857 bp, 17 predicted proteins | sample GOMGulsemesocosm_FD_83658 | JGI IMG/M metagenome (GOLD analysis project Ga0105354, IMG submission 83658) | Methane-oxidizing microbial communities from mesocosms in the Gulf of Mexico - GOM9B Gulf of Mexico | ecosystem: Environmental > Aquatic > Marine > Cold seeps | place: USA: Gulf of America...
AGAGTTGCAGCAGGAATTCCAATTTCAGGTAAAAACTACTTGCCACAATTACACTCAATAGAATGTAGAATTAATGCAGAAGATCCGTATCATGGATTCAGACCTTCCCCAGGTAAGATAACTACATTACATGCGCCAGGAGGTCATGGAGTGCGTTTAGACACGCATGTGTATGCTGGGTATATGATACCGCCAAATTATGATTCTATGATAGCTAAATTAATTACTACTGCTCAATCAAGAGAAGAAGCAATTAACAAAATGAAGCGTGCATTGGATGAGTTTGTTATTGAAGGTGTAAAAACAACAATACCTTTCCACAGGCAGTTAATGGATCATCCTGATTATGTTTCGGGTAATTATACTACCAAATTCATGGAAGACTTCGTGATGGAAAAAAAAGTTAGTACTATTTAGTAGTGCAGATATAATATAGTTTAAAAGCTCCTGTTTCAGGAGCTTTTTTTATTTTTGATAATAATTTCAAGTTTATGAATTTAAGTTATTGGGAAAAAACAGAATGGTTCTCTAATGTTGATTTTACAATTGTTGGAAGTGGTATTGTTGGGTTAAACACTGCAATTATATTGCATAAAAAATATCCTAAAGCTAAAATAGTAGTTTTAGAGCGAGGAATGTTACCCCATGGAGCAAGCACTAAGAATGCTGGTTTTGCATGTTTTGGGAGTATTTCGGAGGTGTTGTCTGATTTGAAATCACATTCTGAGGATGAAGTACTACAATTGACTGAAAAGCGCTGGAAAGGGCTTGAGTTACTTCGTAAGAATTTAGGTGACACTACAATTGATTTCCAGCAACATGGAAGTTATGAGTTGTTTTCCAGTGATAACACATTATTTGATACTTGTGCTGATGAATTAGACAAGGTAAACACGCTATTGCAACCTGTTTTTAAGGCTGATGTGTTTAGTGTTTCTGAGAATACCTTTGGTTTTAAAAATGTAAAGAATAACTATGTGTTTAATCAGTTTGAAGGGCAGATAGATACTGGTAAAATGATGGGGGCACTATTAAAAATGGCACAATCAAAAGGAATAAAAATACTAAATAACCTTACTGTTAAATCATTTAATGAAAATAATATAAATGTTGAAGTTGTCCTTGATTCCGATTATTCTTTTAAAACGACTAAACTGTTGATTGCAACTAATGGTTTTGCAAAGCATCTATTAGACGAAAATGTAGTGCCAGCCCGCGCGCAAGTGTTAATTACAAAACCAATTGCTAACTTACATATTAAAGGAACTTTTCATTTTGATGAAGGTTATTATTATTTCAGAAATATTAATGATAGAATCCTGTTCGGAGGAGGGAGAAATTTAGACTTTAAAGGAGAAGAAACCGATGTGATGGAAACTTCTCAATTGATTCAAGAGCAATTAGAGTCACATTTAAAAAATATTATATTACCAAATACCCTATTTGAAATCGATCATCGATGGACAGGAATTATGGGGGTTGGTACTCAAAAGAAAGCAATAGTAAAGCAAGTTTCAGCTAATGTGTATTGTGGAGTTCGATTAGGTGGTATGGGGGTTGCTATAGGAAGTTTAATAGGGGAAGAATTAGCAAACTTGGTATAATGACAGTAAAAGAACAGTTATATAAAGAGTGTGAAGAATTTCTAAATGGGAGGTTAAGTTCGGTTATTAATCGAATTGCTGGTATTCAGGAGTCTTTACAGTCAGAAACAAAAAGTTCTGCTGGTGACAAGCATGAAACCGGTAGGGCAATGTTACAATTGGAGCGAGAAAAAGCAGGAAACCAGTTAGTAGATATCCAAAAGCAACAAGAATTATTTTCAAGAGTAACTATTGACACTTCTTCTGATGTTATTCGTTTAGGAAGTATTGTGACTACAGATAAAGGGGGTTATTTTTTGGCGATAAGTGTTGGGGCTATTATAATTAATGCAAAAACATATTATGCTATATCTCCAAGTTCACCCATTGGAAAAGTGTTATTAGGAAAAAGTAAAGGTGGGTCTTTTGTGTTTAATGGAGTAGCTCAGGAAATTAAAGAGGTGTATTAATACGATAGCGCGGATTTACAATCCGTGTGTTGTTATATTTAAACATCTTCCGTAATAGAAAAAAAGCCTATTCCCGATAGTTATCGGGACTGTAAAAGCTTTATTTACTTTGTTTTTGGCTCACTCATATTCGGCACGGAAAGCATTTCCGCGCTAGCGCGTGATTTTTTTATAAAAATCACGCGCTAGCGCGGAAATGCTAGCGCGTGATTTTTTTATATATCCGCGCCATCTGGTTCGGCACGGAAAACATTTCCGCGCTAGCACGTGACTTTTTTATATATCCGCGCGATCTGACATCTGAACACTGCCTTTTTCCTAAATTTGTTTGAGTAATTTACATTATTAAGAGCCACCATGGCCACATTGATAATAATATTGATACAATTATAAATATCCATAATAATTTTGAATTTTTGTCACTTTCAATTTTTACTATTATCTTTTTATTTTTTATTATTATATAATAGTTTAATGCTAATATTATAATTCCAATAAGGACGAATTGATACATAGGGTCTACTGGAATTAATTCAGGGATTCCACAAATTGAAAATAGACCAATAAAATCTGATAATAGGATAAAAGAAAATGTAAAGATGCTAGATTTATAATCCTCTTTTTCTTTTTCTGTAATAGAAAAAGCTTTAAAAAAATTATGTATTCCAATATAAATTTGGATGTATGGTTTAATTAAATTCATATTAATTAACTCTTTTATTATGGACTAAAATTCCATTTGCAAAAAAGGTATGATTTTTTTCTACAAATTCTACATTAAACATTTCTACATAATCTCCAGTATCATTTAATTCTACAATAGACGTTTCCATTAATTTACCATTACTATAATACATTACGGTGTCCCCTATATTTAACTTATTTGCTCCAAACTCTAATTCAGTTTCTGCTTCTTTTAAATCATATACGCACCATCCTTTGTTTTTAACCCAATAAGGATGAGCTGGAGAAAATTTATTTACAGTACCATTCTCAAATTTAGCTTCAATTATTCTATATTTTTTTAGAGCACTTGGAATTTTAATTACTTTATCTTCTTCTATTTTCATAGAATTAATGTCAACACTTAATATTTTATCACCAACAATAATTTCTTCAATATTTTTTTCTTCACCATTTGATAATAAAACTTTTGTTCCTTTTATAAAGCAAGAATGTTTAGCTATCATTTCGTGAACCATAAGTCCACTATCTAAATCATTCTTTATTTGTTTATTTAATCGATGGATATGCGCTTGACCTCTTGCTGATTTATAATAAACTTGTGATGCTCCAACAATTATACCTATTGCTGGTATTTTTGTAGATACTAATCCTAATCCCGTATTTAATGTTCCTTCAATTCCAGCCGAAATTTTTTCGTTTTTGGTTGCCGTTGGAGAATTTAATTTATTATATGTCGCCCCAAGATTTAAGGCTATACCACCATATATTAAAATATTTCCTGTAAAATTAAGGGTTTTAGAAACCCCTGATAGTCCTACATTTTTTAAGCCAAAACCTGTTAATTTTTGCCTTAAAGTAGCAAGGTCTTCAGTCCCGTCGAGCACTAAACCAGATATATTTCCTCCTGAGAATAAAACAGCCCCCCTTATTACATCTGCCATTTTTGAAGCATTTTTTGCTGATATCAATGTTGCTCCAATAGTATAAGATAAATCAAATTTTGAATTCAAATCATATGCACTACTAAAAATATTAGCCCAATAATCACTATTACTCCCGAAATCATTCTGATATACAAATGAACCCATTGTACCTTGGCCATCATTTTGAAAACTTCCTTTATAAACGGCATAATTTTCATTACCTCCTAGACCTGGGTTTCTAATGCTTCCTTGAAATCCACCACCAATCCAACCAAAAGCTGCGCCAATCCAAGTTCTGTATCCTCCATCTGGGTCAATACCATTAATAGGGTCGTTCCCCATACCTAAATATGGACTTGAATATTGTCCATATGGGTCGGTAGTTAACCATCTTCCAATACGTCCATCCCAAAGCCTTAACTGAAACGCTTCCTTTCCAGTTTCACCATCTTTTTCTTGCCCTTGGAAAGCATAACGGTATGTACCATCTACTACTTGCCTACTTGGCATTGGCATACCAAAAGGGTAATAGTCCGTATAATTACTTATTGCTGCTACATCAGTAGTAACATTAGTAATATGAATATTATCTAAAGTAAAATGTTGTGCTGGAGTTGTAGTATTGTTGCGTAACATGAATGCAAACGTATAGTTACCACTTGCGATCGGGGTAAAGAAAAAGGCTTTGTTCCCTGGGTAGGCTTCCGGATGTGTTTGTATGATACCTGATGTTCCTGAAACTTCACAGGTAAAACTTCCTGCTAAGTCATTACTTCTCTGTAAATCGTACTCAAATTTATAGGTGTTGTTTGCTGTTAAATTAAAAGTAGCTTGTGTTCCTTTATCAGTACCTGTAATACCCACTTTTAATTGTCCCCCATCAAGAGTTGCAGTTGTAGCAATTCCTACGGGTATAAAAGGATCAACGGTAGTTGCAAAATTATTTTGATATACTACCGGTGTACTTGTTGCTATTGGATCCCTTGTAATTACAGCGCGTACATTTCCTAAATGATCGGTTAATTGATAGGACTCACTATTGGTTTGCTTATGGTATACACCAACTCTCGAAGCTCCGTAAATAGGATATTCTTGAGGTGATGGAGTACCTCCAAAATTATTAGATGTGTATACGGCTAATGTATTACCGGAAACATCCCTAACATAATGAGTAGTATTTGTTGTTACACTAAGCCCATTAACTACCGAGCTTCTTTTCTGTATGCGTTGGCCTTTGTCATTATACACAAAGTCAATACTGTTTGTACCAGCTACATTACTTACTTTAGTTACCAAACCAGCTGTATTGTATTGGTATAATACCCCTTCTTCATTATTTTTTGTTAATTGCCCAATTTTATTATATTCATAGTTGTTTAATGCTTGTGTTTCTAAATCGGTAGTTACACTAGAGTTTACTACAGCATCGGTAACATGATTCAATTGGTTTTTTCCATCAGTATAATCATAGGCAAACTGGTCCATTGTATTAGACCCCGCATCCGTATTTTTATTTCTGTTTAGTGTTAAGATATTCCCATTGGCGTCATAGGTAATTCCGGTCACATCAAAATCCGTAGTATTAGCAGCATTTGGAACAATACTAGCTTTAAAAGTAAGGGTAGGGGTTGCTACAGCATGAAATCCTTCATTTAGGGTTACACGTATAGCTGCTTGTACATCTTCTGAGGCAGTAACGACTTGATTTCGGTTCTCATGATCGGCAATTGAACTGCTGCTTGTTGCAGTTGTTGAATCGTATTTAAAATCAGCTCCTTCCAACCATTTGTTTTTATTATAGGTGTAATAGTACGAATGTGTTGTTCCTGGAATAGTTAAATCCTTTGTAGCCCAGTGTGTAGCTTTTATGTTTCCATCAAATCTATTTTCACCAGCTGTAGATGTGCTAATGTTGGTGTTGCTACGCAAATAATCGTCTTGATGATAATCTAAGGTAATTCCGAAAGCATCATTTGGATCATGTCCAGGATCTTTTGCGGGGTCTAAACTAGGGTGATTGATACTTTTTAAAGAGCCGTCTAAATTATATACATAATCAATACCTTGTATGCCTTCTGCTAACTCTGTGCGTTTTAAAGCTCCTTTTTCATAATAAGTATAGGCTGCTTGCTCTGTAAAAGTAACATCATCTACTGAGGTTTCCACTTTTACCATTTCTCCTACACTATTATGTGTGTACCTATGTACAAACCGGTCACTGGGATTGTTTTTTTGATAGTATACTTTAGTTACTTGGCCAGTAACATCATCATACACATAGTCAATTGTTTTTACACCCAAACCATTTATATCCTGTATTAGCCATGTTACACGACCATAAATATCATAGCTATACCAAGTTTTACTTGTTTCAGGGTTTTTAGTAGCTGTTCTTACTACATTTCCTGCGACAAATTGTTGCCTTCCGTAATACGTATTTAAGCCATTTGCGATTAGTAATACCGATAAATTTGGATCAGCAACATCATACAATGTTGTAGTTTGTTCAGAACAATTTGCAGGATTAACTACTGAGGTATCTGCATTAAGGGCAGCAAAATCACCAGTACACACGCCGCTTTCTATTGGTCTTGCCTTGCTATCATAATTGGTATATGAAAACTGAACTAAACCTATTTGTTTAGAATTTTGAGAGAAACGTATTTGTCCGTCTTTTCGGTATTTAAATGCTGTAGTTCCTTCGTCAGGACTTGTAGTTTTTAATACTTGTCCTAAGGAGTTTTGCTCAAAAGTAGACTCCATAGTATGATTAGGTGTAGCCACAGTTAAATCAAAATTATGCGCATCAAAACCTAAGGGTTGTATTGTTTTGGTTAGATGACCGGTTTTGTCATAGTAATTTAAACTATAATCGTAGTAATTTACTTTGTAGCGAACCCCCCAGTATTTAGAAAACATTGGATTTATAACTCCAGTAGTTTTATCTATATTTGTTAAATTAATAAGATAAGAAGAAGAATAATTTTTTAACTGAATTCTATATACCCCAGCCTTGAAAGCTGAAAAATCAGTGAGCTCTACTCCTTCTATAAGATCAAATATTTTATAATGACTCTGTGTCCCTAAGAATTGTAGTGTATTCTCACATCCTTTTGGTAAATGTATGTCTACATAACCTTGTTTTCCTATTAAAGATACTACTTCATATTGATCGACTCCTCCAGCTCTTGCTGATGCTAAAGTTTTGCCTTCTAAATCAGAGAAAATAATATTTTCCGATCCTTGAATATCTATAACGATAGACTTGTTAACTTTATGATTGGCAATTTTTTTATTAGTATCTAAAATGTATGGTAAGCCATCGTTATTATGCAAAATAGTTATTGCATCATCCACATTTTCATATTTTCCACTAAAGAAGACATAATTTGACTCATATGTTCCTGAGGTATCCTCAGGCCCACTATTTAGAATTTCGATAGCTATTTTTCCTGAACTTGTATTAGTTAAAACATAGTAATTACCTGTTTCTGGTGTGAAAGAGCAACGAAAATTTCCTTTACCAACGGTTGGATATCCAATCAATTTAAATGTAATGTTTTTATAACCTGCTGTCGTTTGATTTGTGTATAGAACAGCTGAAGACTGATTATAGGTATCTGGAAAGTTATCTGTTCCAAAAGCATAGTATAACTCCTGTGCTGCTGGCATACTATGTGAATAGCCATTTTTCCAATCATGTTTTGCAATTCCGTTTATATCCGTATAATGTTGTTTATTACCGCCATATACTTTTAATACTTTACCCGGGTTTAACTCATCATATACTGTGCGCGAAAAGGGGTATTCAGTTGCGTCTTGGTAGGGTTCATCAGAATTTAAGTTACTGTAATACCAACCTAAACTACCTTCTAAATTCCCTACTGGGTTTGGTAGGGTTGGTGTTTCCCATTCATGAAAATTATATAAACCACCATTAGGTTTTCTAATTAGATGGTTTTTGTAGTCTAAATTAAAATCCGTAGAAATTGTTCTAATACTTGCTGAATTAAATGCTGGACGTCCAAATGCGTCATATTGAGTATCTGTAGCCCATATGTTACCTGTTTTAAAATCTAAGGATTGGTTTTGAACTACTTTCCCTAAGTCATTATAATACCCAATACCACTTCCTGTAAGATTCCCAGCAATGTCATAGGTACAATTTGAAGTCCAGTTTTTATTAGAAGTATTTGTTGAGAGGCATTCTAAACCAATAGGAGAAAACTCAAAGCCTTCTTGATTATAACTAAAACTTAATGACCTTGTAGAAGTGCTTATTGCTATCTTGTAATCCTTATCAGCTATTGCAGGAATCGTAGCAATAATAGTATTATTGTATTTAAAAAATATTAGATTTCCAGTACGCTCAATTTTTATTTTATCAGTATTTGAGAATGCTCCAATTGTATTTTCAGCAACCTGAGTTGTTCCATTAGAAACAATCATGTATTGAGAGTCATTACCATTTAAGTTTTGTCTTCCAAAACTTATTGAGTGCCCGTTTTCAGTTGCGTTTTGATCAAAATTATTAACATATGTAAGACTTAGCGTAATATTGAAATATGCTGTTTCTAACGGAATGCTATTACCACCTTCAAGGTCGATAAGTTGAGTAGGATCAAATGCCTTGAAATTTGTCAGTTCAATAAAACCATGATTTGTTGTGCTTTTAAGGATGTCAGAAGATAACACATAGGCTTGGTAGAATTTTTTTCCTTGATTACTAGATATTAAACTATTATTTTGATTGAAAACAGAATTAAACTTAACTCGTTCTAACCAAGTTAATTCTTGTGAATAACTATTAGCTGTTATTAGTATTATAACTAAACTAAGTATGTTTTTTATCAGTTTCATTTTTAGTTTGATTTATAATGATAATTATTTTCGCTAATTTTTTTGAACCCACCAGTAACAGTGCTATTGTCAATAACTTCTGTATAGGTTTTAATTAATCTGCCTGCTTCATCATATTCATAATGTGTGCCAAGGTTATTAGTGTTTAACATATATGATAATTCATTCCATTTATTATATACGTAACTCGTCATTGTAGCCGCTATTGGGTGTATTCTGAAGTCGTCATATTTAACTTCACCTCCAGATGATGTAAATACAATTCCATAAGTGCCAGTAGAAGGAAAATTAAGGTAATAATTAAGTAATACCCAATTACCAGCCGTTACTTTTTCGCCTAAGGTATAGGCCGCACCTCCAGAGGTATTCATTTTTAACCATACATTAGCTGCATTATCTTTATGCACCCAAACCGACATTTTATAATCGCCCCCTCCTTTTACATAAAATTGTAAATTTATGGCTTCTTGTTCATAATTGGCGGTAATTATTTTGGTTCCTGTATGTGCATTTGTACCAATGTCAATTACATTTCCTAAAGTCAATAAATTTCCAACGACAGGGTATTCTGCTCCAGTATAGATCATATCGCTATATTTTGAGTTACAGGTAGCAATAATTTTTGTGTTGTGATCACCCATTCGTGTAGCTACATAATTACTATTTATATCCCTTAATTCTAAGGGCATAGAATACGCATTGTATTTTGTCGTTTCTGATATTTTTTTCCATTCAGGCTGTTGAGGCGGGTTAACAATAGTCCAATCAAAATTATTTTGATATCCTTGAAGTGAACCATCATCATTCAAGCCACCTTCCCAAACATAACTTTTATGCTTACGCCAAACCTTATTGTCCATTACTGCTCCAGATGTTGGATTTTCAATTACCCAATCCTTATTCCAGGTTGTAATACCGACTCCAGTTTCTTTCCATGTATTAGAAGTAGTATCATACAAATAACTATAACTTGCTGCTTGTTGACTTAACATGTTTTTATTGGTGATGTTATCTACTTTTGATCCCATACCATAACCACCAGTTGCTCCGGAGTATTCAGGAATGGTGTATGCAGGAATTGTTTTCGATTTAAATTTAGTTCCATCACTTGCTACAGTTGTTGTTTCTAACACTTGGTCTGTTAATAAGTCATGCTTGTCATATGTCGTCTTTTGTGTATATCCACCTGAAATAACTTGAGTACTCTCTAATATACTTGCAATAGATTTATTTGATGTTATAGATGCATCATAAAAGTCTGTTGGGTATAGATATGTAGATCTTTTTCTTTGAGCATAAAATGATTGTTGGACTTGCCCTAATTGATATTCTTTGTCAATAATTTTATATTTATTTTTTTGACTAGACATCATTTGGTTTTTAGCATTGAAAACTTTAATCTCTTCAATCCTTCCTAAGGAATTTAAATTATTTTTAATTCTAATCTCTTTTGCACTTCTAATATCAACTGATGTACCACCTGCAGCATAAGGAATACCATATTTTTTATATTCAATTTCCAGTAAGTCACCAAAAGAGATTAAATTATTTGAAATATTTAATTCCTCCAAAACTTTAAATTTATATCTTTTAGATATTTCGTAATTGGATTCCGTTACATATTCATAAGTAACTATAGGGCTTGGTAATAAAGAAATATAAGGAGCTTGCTGTTTTACTGCATAATTAGGCTCTGGGTAGTACGGAATTACCCCTGATTCTTCATTGGTGATTGGGTTTGTATAGTCATAATTAGTGGTGTATGAGCTATTTGAACTACCGTCTTTTTTAATAACAATTTGCTTTACTCTTATTCCACATCCATCATTAATTCTAAGTTTATTTCCTATTAATGTATGTCTTAAAGAATATTTTCTCCATCTTTGATGTGGCTCCCATGCAACTTCAAATCTTGGTAAATTTAGATTTTCAACCCCAAAATAATCACCTCCTGCATGAAGTACAGATACTGGTTCGGCTGCATGTTGGAAGGCATCTCTAAAAAAAGGACTTGAAGCTACAACATCAACGATCATATAGTTTTGAGCGGTATTTAACTCAATTATAGTTGCCATTTGAGAATTTATATTCACAGTAGACCGATCATATCCAGCACCTGTGTGGTTAAAAATAGCTGAATACCACATATCCATGAAAAAAGGTTGTGAGGGATTAAAATAATCTGATAGAAGTAATCCTGTCGCTGTTGGGTCTAAGTTATCTACTTCAATCTTAATTCGCGTAACACCTTGTGGTGCTGAAGTAGGAGCATCTCCAGGTGGTGGAGTCGTAATAAAATCAAATTTAAGTTGACTTGTAAATACTTTTCCTTTATTTATGGCAGCTTTGTTATAAAGGTCTTTTTCATAATTTATATTTATACTTGCTCCAGTAGGTGTTGTTATTTTATTTAGACTCCATGCTTGTGGATAATCTTTATAATAACCAAAATCATTTTTTTTATTTAAATCATAATTTTGATAAGAAACGTACCCGAAATTTGTTTTAGGTAGTGCTCCAACGCCCATTTTCCCTTTGGTCTGTATGCTTTTTAATGTTAGTTTTCCGCTAGTTGAATTAGGGCTTCCATTTACTAAACTATAGTCGTGATTAAACTGAATAACCTTAAGTGATTTACTCTCAATGTTTGTGGATAATATGTCATTAGTATCATAAACATTATTACTTTGATTAACATTATAATTAACAAAATAAGCATCTGTCTGATACCATGCTGGATTTATAAGACTTGCATGACCAGTACCTGATCCTGTGATATAATAATTATAGTTTTTCTCTTCAATTAAAGGTGTTCCACTATTTTTTGATAAAGTATTGGCATCCTTATTCTTTAACAGAAGTATTTTATCAAGTTTTAATAATGGACTAGGTTTTACATCTACATACTTCATAGAAGGAACTTTATGATGAATAAAACTCTTATATACCATATTTACACTCTTATTATCATTTCTAAGACTTTTTATGAAAATTGCAGAATTTGTCCTTGTTTTTATCTTATCAAGATAATATATTTGTTTTCTCCCCCAACGGTACTCTTTTACTTTTTCAAAAAGATCAACATTTTCAGAGTGTTTTCCATTTGGAGTTTTCCATGTATGTCCACCAGACCATTGGCCATAGTCAAAACGCACCCAATACCCATAATCACCTTCGTCTGCAAATTTTCTATTAACATCTATTTTAACATAATCTGGACCAGTGATTGCTGTTAGCAACCAATGCGTAGCATAAGGAGAAAGATTCATGTGATCTACATGAGCCATATCTTCTGTTTTCTCCACACCTGACAACCCGTATATTCTTCTTACTTCTTCTGCTTGATATACTGGTAAAGAGTAGTGGTATGTTTTGCCATCGGATGTTGTGATTTTATAGCCCCCAATACTAGTTTTAAAGGGTTCGTTATTTTTTTGATATGAATCATTAATATATAAACCACAACCTCCAACATCTCTTTGAAAGTTCTCAGCCACATCTAAAAAACCTTTTGAAGCTGCAACTCCAGAATTAATTTCTTCATTTGTAAAATACTCAATATATCGTCCTTTACGTCTTCTGTTTTTTGCACTTGAATAAGACTCTTTATGCCAAACTAAAGAATTACCTTCATCTGATAAATAATCATTTGGTAAAGTTGTAGGAAGAGATGGGGAGGAAAACTTCACATATGCTTCTTGAGTATGATATAAGCCTTCAGACCCATCATGGGCTTCCATTTTTTTAGGGATTACATTAAGATAACTGTTTTTATAATCTTTAAAATTAAAAGAAATTTTTCGATCATCCAATGGATCCCAATAAATAGCATAATTTACGTTATAAGGTGCCCCGTTATCTCCATAGGAACCATCATTTCCTAACAAACCTATATTTTTCGTAAAAGTAGGAGCTATACTACCACCTAAGCCCTGGGCTGTTACATTATAGTGATCTAAATTAGGTAATACTCCATTATTAAGCTCTGTGAAATTAGCAGCATTTGATAACTCAAATCCTCCTTCGGTGTTTATCTCTACTCCGTCATAAAGTGGGTCTGCTCTAAGGTATTGATGAGCAAAGTTTTTAACATTACTTTTATCCGTGCTATATAACGCTCCATGAGAAGAAATATTTTTTATTGTTGATAATTGCCAGCTTACTGTATTTTTACCCCAAGAAAAATATGCCCAAGGCGTTACTATCATAAAACTACTCTTATTCCTATCTATATCGTAATCTGACGAGTTATATGCAGCACCAGTTGATAAAGATTGAGATGTTCCAACTCCGTTTATACTCGCACTAACGTTAATCGAATTTGATGAAAACCCAATACCTAAACTACTTCTTGATCCTTTCCCTGTCGTTACTTGAGAAATGCTTACACTTCCATTTAAACCGCCAGGACCATACCCTACACCTATATTTAAGCCTGCGCCAGACCCTTTTCCTAATCCAACACTTGCATTTATACCAACACTTCCATTGTAGCCAACAGATGCTCCAATACCTAATTGGTCATTTATCCCAAGACCAGCTGAAACACCTTCTGTGCCAACACTCCCATAAACTCCAGAAACACTTGCACTAACACTACCTCCTAATGACCTATTACTCCCCCATGACATTCCTACTCCAACTGACCAAGCTCCAGCAATTCCTACTCCAACAGAAACAGAAGAAGTATATTCACTTCCTCCTATATCATATGCTAATTCTTTTTTTAAAGCACTTTTCCAATCATCAGGATGTCCATTTACCTTTCTATTAATTGCCCCTGGATTCAAACTCCAGCCTAAGCCTGTCCATGAAGCCTCCTGATCCATAGCAATTCCTGCATGATATGATAATGCAATTGGATATCCGCCTTCTGGGCTAGGGATATTTAGTAAAGGTACTACATAGCTAAAATCACCTGTTAGTAAGTTGACCATATCCGTGGCGTCTACGGGTTCAAAACTAACTGCTTCTGGTGCATTTGGCCCTTGAGAAAACGTTTTATTAGGTATTAATATACTTAATAAAAAAGCTGCTAAATATATTTTTTTGATGTATTTTGATGTATTCATGTTACTAATTATCAAATGATAGTTTAGGTTGTTGTTGTATGATTGTAGTAGGTATTTTAAACTTTACTTCTCCAGTTTGAGTACCTAAGTCTTCAATAGTTAAATTTAGATATGGTTCCTTTAACTGTGTATTGTCTCTAGGGTATACAAATAACATAGTGGTGGTGTTACTCATGCCATACATTCTAGGGTAGACATAGTCTTGTAGTGCTAAAGTGTCCTTTGATTGTGTATATAAGTGTACTTTTTTATCCATATTGAAAGCCAATTGATTCACCATAGCTCCAAATTCATTTTTATTTTTTGGAATAGTACTTAACAGCTCTTTTTTGTTTCTCGACATTGATAAGGTAAAATACAAGTACTTCTTATATTTTTTACGCAACAGTTTTACCAAAGAATCAGGTGCTTTTTCTCCTAACTCTTGGACTACTAACGCATCAGTAGGTTTATATAATAATGAAAAATCAATATTATTTACTTTTTTAGACTGCTTGTATCCATTGTCAGCATCATTAAGATATACCCATAATTCTTCTTCTGTGTCAAATGTTTTTTGTTTTGAACAGGATATGAAGCACAAAGAGATTAGTAGTAAAAAAATACGTGTCTTTACAAGGATGATGATCTTTTGGTTTTTCATTAATACTTTTTGCATGTAATCGTTTTCTTATTTTTTAAATGAGAACACTTCGATGCTTCGTCTTAGCTCTGCACAGGCTAAGCTCAGTGTGACGTTAGTCTAAAAAAATAAGCAATGAGGATTTCCTTTTTTCGTGGGGTAACAGTTTTATTTTCCTTCAAATTCGGCGTTTAATCCTTCTAAAATTACTGGTGTTAAATCACTCGCATCACTCGCATACATAATGTTTCCACTACCACTTGCCCCAAAAATGATGTCATGTCCATTCTTTTTACCATAGGATTTCACATAATCATTAATATCATTAATGACGGTTTGTGTTACTTTCTGGTCTTCTTGTTGAATTTGCTTTTGAATAGCTTGTTGGTAGTTATTTAACTGCTGTTGTTTGTTAGATAGTAATTGTTGTTTCAAGTCCAGTTCTTTTTTAGTCATTGAAGCACGTTCTTTTTCATACGTTTTCAATTCCTTTTGCCAGTCAGTTAATAGGCTATCAACGTTAGCTTTTAAGGTGGTTGCTTTTGCTTCAAATTGTTTTTTTACAATGGCAGTTCGTTTGTAGCCATCCATTAGTTTGTTTACATCCACATAAACTTGTGCTGAATTTGTTTTAAAATAAAAAAAAGAGGCAAATGATATTATTAAAGCAATAATTGCTAAAGGGAATGCTAATTTATTCATGATGTTTTTTTATAAATTTGAGTAGAAGTAGGTTATTTTTTAACCTCCGTTATTGTATCAATTTTTGTTTGTAATGCAGACACTAATTTGCTTAGTTTCTTTAGGTCTTCCTTTTCAGATTCTAATTGCGCTATTTTGGTATTTGCAGCATTTATTTTTTCTTCTTGCGCTAAGGTATACAAAGTAAGTTCTTCTATTTTTTGTAATAATTTCGCATCCATTTCTCCTAAGAAAATTCCGTTTTTTGCTACTTCTTTAGCAGAAGGAATGTCCTTTAAATGTCCTTTTTCTTGTATATGTTGTGCAACCTCTTCAAGTGTAGGTAAACTATAGTCTTTTTCGAATACAAAGTCTGACCAACCAATCATATCTACTTTAACCTCTTGTGTGTGAATTTTACCCTTTACAGCTAATTTGTATGCACCTGGAGTTGTTGTTCCGATACCTACGTTATCATTATTAGCAATAGTCATAACTTGCTCATTTGCTGAGTTCCTAAATGAAATAGCATCTGTACCCCCTGTAAAGTAGGTCGCACTCATATAAGCACCGTTATCATCAGCTCCTAAAACTATCATATTTTTTCTAGTTTCATTGTTTTCAAATAAAGTTAATGTTCCTCCAGAACCAATAGAATTACGAATATCTCCATTTACTTCTAATTTCGCTGTTGGGTTTATTGTTCCAATACCTACGTTACCATTACCTAATATTGATAATTTTTGATTTTGATACCCTGTTTGATCCGTAGAACTATCAAAGCCTGTAGCGATAAACGCATTACCACTTTCGACCCCAAAAGCAACTGTTTTACTACTTTGAGTTCCATTCGTAAATCTATTAGATCTTGCCCATCCTCCGGAAGTCACTACTTTTACCTCAGACCCGTAATCATAGGTTTTAAAATTTGTTTCTGAAGTTAAGTTAACATCTAACTTATGCGCAGGTGTTACTGTTCCGATACCTACGTAACCATTACCTAAAATCCTCATTTTACTTCTTTCTGGTGAATTTGCAACTTCATCAGCTGTTACAGCTTGATTAGTTCCAAAAAAATCAATAACACCAGCATGACTAAATTTTATTCCAGAAATCCCCTTAGAGCTATGCGTAGCACCTACTCTTGCTATTAAATTATCCGAAGCATCATTATATCGAGCATATATATTATGTCCTAAAACCAAGCCTCCATCTGAACGTGTAGCTCCAATACCCGAATACCCTTTTCCTCCTCCAAGAAATAACATTCCATTTTCAGTACCACCACCTATTTGCATATTACCATCGGGGGTTTTGGTTCCAATACCAATTTTACCAGCTTTAGTAATTACCATTTTTGGATTTTCGTAACCTGTGGATGAACTACTTGTATCAAAATACATATAAGTAAGATTGCTACCTGTTCCAAATGCTCCCATATGAGCTCTCTCAACTCCATTACTTGAAATACTATAATCCCTGGCCCAATCACCACTAGCTGTAACATTTATATCAGCCCCTAATATACCTGACTCTCCAGCTTTAAATTGAGTTACACCTTCTTTAACATCCAATTTAGCACTTGGTGTAGTTGTTCCTATACCTACATTACCATCACTTGGTTGTAGTGCAATATTTCCATGTCTATTTAAACGAATATGTTCCCTTTGAGAGGTTTCATTATTTGTAAAAAACTGCAAATAATTAGCTGCTCCATCATATTTTATATATGCACCACTTTTGTTTGTAGCATTTGAATATTCATTCCATCTAATTGTACCGCTTTCTGGTAAATTAGTAGTCCAATTATTAAAAATAAGATTACTCTTTAATAATGATACATTCCCTTCTTTTATTTGAAGTTTTTCTGTTGGACTAGTTGTTCCAATACCTACATTACCACCATTAACTAAAGACATGATTTCTACATTACCACCATCTATAAAAGAAAGTCTATCTGTAGAAGTATCTTTAGAATAATCTATATGAAACTTATTCCATAAATTAGCTCCTGTTCCTGCAACAAACCTTAAACGAGATTTTCCTCCTGTATTACTCACAGACTTACCAATAGCTATAGTTGGTGTATTTGCACTCTGTACTTCTAAATTATATTGAGGTGTAGGTGTTCCGATACCTACGTTATCATTTTCTGCTAATGTCATTACATGAGCTCCTGTAGAATTTCGAAAAGAAATAGCATCAGTTCCCCCGCTTCCCCAAGTAGTTTTTAAATATCCACCTGCTGTATCAGTACCTAAAATCATTCTATTATTTCTTGTACTATTATTGTCAAATAAAGTTAATGTCCCTCCGGAACCAATAGAATTACTAATATTACCATTTACTTCTAATTTAGCTCCAGGATTTGTTGTCCCTATACCTACGTTACCAGTTCCTCCAATTTGATTGTCTTGTGCATTTAAACTAGATGCAAAACTAAATGCAATAACAATTAAAAAATACTTTTTCATGCTTCTTAGATAATTAAAAAAATTCAGTGCAAAATTACAATTAATCCCTGAAAAACAGCGTTTTATCGACAGCGGAATGTATGTAGTTTTAAATCAGTTGTTTACATAAAAACGTTTTAAACCATCACTTAAAAACTAACTAATATTGGTGATTTTTTACATCCCCAAACATAGGTAGGGAGAATTTCTTTAAAATTTAAAAATGGCAATTAGAGGTTATAATTTGAGGGGTATTTTCTATTCTTTGGTCAAACGAACTAAAAGAGAGCCTTTCTATAGGTCTCAAAAACATTTTTTACGTATTAATTCACCTCTAACCACTATTTAAAGGTTTTTTTGTCTTGAATATCACTTTAGAGAGCTTTTAGTTTACTTAAAAATAATAGAAAAAAGAGATTGAGTATAGGTATGTTGTACTGCGTAAAACCAAAAAAGACCTTACATTGCTGTAAAGTCTTTGTTTGAAGGTGGTCCCACTTGGGCAAAAAACTTTTTACTGAACTTTTTCATGTTTTACTATAATTTGCATTAACCCCTATGTTTGAGGTGTGTTAAAAGTCATTATGATAAAACACGATACAGTTTAGTAAAATAAATGTCCCCTCATTTCGTCCCCTTGTAGTTTCTTTTATTAACTTTGGTTTGTAATTAAAAAATTAAGGAATGGCTTCAACTTCATTTGTATTAAAAGAACCAAATAGTAAAATAAAAACCCCTATTTACTTACTCTTTCGGTTTGATAGCAAAAGGATTAAAATTTCTACTAAGGAAATGATAGAACCTGAGTACTGGAGTTCTAAGAAAAAAAGAGTACTACTAACTACTGAAGTATTTAATTTCCAAGAAATAAATAATAACCTTAATAGAATTCAAGACAAATCTTTAGATGTTTATAGTCACTTTATTAATGAGTTTAATAGAGAGCCTAAAACAGAAGAATTGAAAGTTTTATTTACAAATAAGCTTTTTTCTGAAGGGGATTTGGTAAAAAAATCAGACAAACAAAAAACCTTTTTTGAGTTTTTTGAAAACCTAATTAAAGTTAGGAAGGAAAACAACAAGGTAAGTAAGCAACGGATTTATATATATAACAATACATTACAGTTGTTAAGGAACTATCAAGAAGATACTAAAAACTTAATAGCTTTTGAAAGGTTTGATGAGCAGTTCTCTATTAATTTTAGAGCCTATTTAGAGGAAGAAAAAAATTACTCTGCAAATACTATACAAAAGAATTTTAAAGTAATTAGAACGGTCTTAAATAATGCAGTTGCAAAAAATTATAATGTCAATAAAGAATATAAGTTGAGAGACTTTATGCCTGAGGGACAAGAAACCTTTGAAATTGCGTTAAGTATCGAAGAAGTAGAAGCACTTCATAAATTTGATTTTTCAAAAAATAAAAGATTAGAGAAAACTAGGGACTTATTTGTTGTTGGTTGTTATACAGGATTAAGGTTTTCTGATTTTAGTAGATTAGGGAAGGAACATTTACAAGGTAGTTTTTTAAGTATCGTTCAAGAGAAAACAAAAAAGAAAAACCCCTTGCCAGTTATTATCCCAATTTTAGAGCCAGTTAGAGAAATCTTTGAAAAGTATAATTACAGTCTACCTAACGATATATCTAATCAGAAGATGAATCTGTACTTAAAAGAAATGGCTGAAGAGACTAAGTTGTTTGACGACATAGTTACTTATCATAAAGTTAAAGGCGGGGAAAAAATTGAAATTTCACACTCTCGTTTCAATGAGGTTGTAACCCATAGTGCTAGAAGAACATATTGTACTATGAGTTATAAGATAGGTGTACCTACTCAGTCAATAATGAAAATTTCTGGTCATCGAACTGAAAAATCGTTTATAAAATACTTGAAGGTCAGTAATGATGAACATGCGGAGCGAACGCTAAAAATATGGGAGGCATATTATACTCAAAATAAGAAAGACTCTGGTAAAGTAATTCGTATTCAAAAAACCTCATAAATAAAGTTATTAACAAAATACAACACGAATGTTTTCAATCGATTAGAAAATCCAAACGTATATACAAGTTAGTGGTTATCAACATGTTGTATTTGTAAAGTTGGATAAAGTATGATTAAATTTGCTTCAATAATTAAGCAATATGAAACATATATATCTACAAAACATGACTCTATTGGAGTTAGAAAACCTATTTGATAAAAAAATTAATAATGCATTTTCTAAACACTTAGAGAGTCAAAAACCAAACAGACAAAAACTATTAAATAGGAAGGAAGTTTCGTCTCTTTTGAGGATTAGCCTTGTGACTTTATCAAAATTAACATCCTCAGGAAAATTAAAGGGGTACAGAGTTGGAAAAAAAATTTTATACAAAGAGGCGGAAATTGAAAGTTTTTTAATTCAAATTACTCCTTTAAAATCTAAAAAATGAGCAAGAGGATAAAATACACCTGTTGCACTTTTGAGAAATCATCTATTAAAGGGATTTTTAATAAGACTAGTAGTAATTCATTTCAATATGATTTTATTAAGTTTTCTGAACCCAAAGCTGATTACTTAATTAAATACGGAACAGCTTACGTTATTCAGAGTTGGGAAACAGAAAATAACATAAGAGGTAAAACTCTGCACACTGGACTTGTCTATATTGGAAATAGCGAATTCTTATTTGGGGATAACATTAATTTGAACGGTAAAAAAGATTTTTTATTACTACGAATAATAAAGCCGAAGAAGGTAATTCTGTACAGGGTTAAGAATAGGAATCCTAGGAATAAAATTAAATTCTCACACGAACTAATTAATCAAATTCTTTAAATAGCAAAAAGACGTATTTCAACTTGGAACTTGATACGTCTTTTAAACAAATTTATGCAAGACAAATATACAACAAATAAAGCTATACGCTTTACTATGGTTTATCACGATGTACGCAATGATTTAGGTGTTGATTTTAATGAATATATGGTTTTAGATGTTATGGTTAGAAATAGTAGAAATAACACTTATACAAAAGGTGTTTCTTATTTAAGTAAATACTTATCTGTTGAAAGAAAAACGATTTACAGAATCATTAAAAAATTAATTATAAAAGAACTTCTAGAAAAAGAAGAGGACACGAAATTTTATCTAATACATTATGATGTTGCTGATCAAATGAAAATCACAACAGGGAATTATATAGTTATATACGAAAACTGGCAAGAGCTCGGCACTGAAAGTATTAATAGGTATGTCTTTTTGTACTTAGTATATTCTTTATCAAGGAGGCGCAGAAACGGAACAGCTTTTTCTGGGAAGAATTTTTATTACTATAATTCTAATTTAAAAAAAGACAATTTCAATAAGACAATACGAGTACTGCAAGACAAAGAACTGATTATCAAAATAAGAATGAATGAATACAAATTAACCAATCACGTATTTAGATGGTTTAAATGCCATAGCAATGAAACTGTTTAGATATTACATTGTAAAACAATGTGTTTACATATTACACATTCAGTGTTTACATAATACCTCAGCTTGTATACTTATTACATTAAACCTGTATACAGATTACATACATATAGTAAGAGAGATAAGAATTAGTAATAAAGCTACAATACGCCTATCATTTAGCTATGCCAAACTAAGGCTATTCAAAATTTAAATTAATAACCAAATATTTATAAATTATGATGAACAATAATTCAAACAACAGTCAAAACTCAAAAGGCGGAAGAAAATTAGGGAGCACTAACAAGATGACTCCAGAATCAAGAAAAATACTTTTAGAAGTTTTTAAAGATGATTTTCAAAAATTAGACAAACTAGTTAACTATGTTCCTTTCGATGAAAGATTTGTTTCTTTAAAGCCGTATGCTAAGATACTATGCACTGGTTCTGATGAAATAAGCAACGAAACTAAAGAATTGATTTTTGAAGGCTTAAGAACTGAGTTTACCCCTAACAAATTTAAATCTTATCTCAACCAGTTAGAACCTAAAAAACGAGCAATAGAAATGAGACATTATTTAAAAATGCTTACTCCAAAACAAATTGAAATATTATTCAAAAACATAGATAATTAGTACTAAACGTGTATACAAGCACTATTTTAAGGATTCAGTATATGGCAATTTATTCTGTAAAACCCAGATAAAAGGGGAAATGCCATAAAACGATAATCACTGGTTATCAATGTGTTAAAAAACTTGTAGATATATACAACAACCGAAAAGGTTAAGAAGAGGACTTTTATTAGTATTTTAACTAGGTAAAAACCATAAATTTCTATCTGATTTTTAAAAATGTTCAAAAATTAATATTTTTTAGGTAGCATTTTGAAAATAGCAGGAACAAAAGTGTTAAATATAAGAGCCACTAAAACGGTGGCTCTTTATTTGTCAAGGAAAGCTTCATAAAAAGCACCCCCACCCTTAAAAGCTAATTGTTGTCTTATCTTTCAACGTACATAGAAGTAGTTATCAGCCTCGTTTTGGTGGTTTTTTGAAAAACTAATATTTTTTCGAATTATACTTCTTAATTACTAGAAAGCACATATTCATTTATTACATAATCATATTCAACTATTATAGATTCTAGGGGCTCTATAGTCCAATAAGCAAGTGCTTCTTCCCATTCGTTATATCCTCCTGCTCCGTTGCTACTATAAGCTTCAAAATGTATCATTTGCTGAAGAGAGGTTGATTCATTAATTATTTCAAAACGTGTAGTATTTGCATTATCAAGCTCTAACATCTCAGCGTTATCAAAACCAGGAGAATTAAGGTAGAAATAATTATCAACCGTAGTCCCATCATTAAAGGTATGAGTATAGCTTACTTTAGTATTTGGATTTGAATGAACTGTAAGAACTAAGTGTTTATATTGAATATTGTTGTTATTAGAAATATTAGTGCCAGTATCATCTGAAGAGCAAGAAGATAAAAATAGAATAGCAATTAAAAGGAAGTGTAAATTTTTCATAATATTTAAGTGTTTAAAAATGGTTAATATTTTAGTTTCTGTTAAGTATTTACATTTAAGTGTAACCTCACAATCTGTAAGAGCAAATACTGAAGTTAATGTGGAGATAAGTTTTCTCATAATGCTATATTAAAGTTTAGATAAACTACTATAACAGCTGAGATATAGGCAAAAAAACAGCGCACCCATATCACGCTGTAAAAAGTGGCTCGGCAAAGCCAAACAGAACAACGGAACAGGCACGCCTTACCAGGCGTACTTCAAACCGTCTTGTTCTGTAATTAAAAATTTTGCCGATTTCTTTTTACAAGACTATTTTAGTACGAATATGTATAACCCAAATATTTTGGGAATCATTTTCTAAGCCCAAATTTATCAAAAACTTTTGATTAAATTTGAGTGAAATAAATATAATGAAGACTAAATGGAGAAACCAAGCTGAGGTCGTGGTATATATTACAGAAGACAAGTCAAAAGCTGACAAGGTAGTTTGTTATACTGAGTGGAGTTCAGAAATTTTATTTAACCTAAAAAATAATTTATATGATAGATATTGAAGTTGCTATTCTTTTAAGTAATAATTCAATCTATAGTGTTTAATGTTTGGTTTTTATTTTATACATTTCGTACTTAGTAAAATCGGATAGATTAACTATTGAAATTTGCTAAAAAAAATCGATTTGATGCTTTAAACAATTAAGGAACAGTCGTTATAGGATAGTTTTTTATTAGACTTAGATTGTTGTAAAAATATGCCAGGAATAAAAAAAATACCAATTATTGACTTATTTGCTGGTCCAGGAGGTTTAGGAGAAGGTTTCTCTTCTGTTAAAGATGATTTTGGGGATCGAGTTTTTGATATAAAATTATCAATAGAAAAAGACGTTAATGCTCATAAAACTCTCGAATTAAGAAGTTTTTTTAGGCAATTTAATATCGGTGAAGCTCCAAAAGAGTATTATGATTTATTGAAATCTAAATCTAATGAAGATAGGAGTAAAAAGAGAGAATCTTTATTTGCTAAATACCCAGAAGAATATAAATTAGCCTCTGAAGAGGCTTGGTGTGCAGAACTGGGAAGTTCTGCATTCCCTAAAGAGGTAATCGATGAAAAGATTACTAATGCATTAAAGGGTAATTCAGAATGGGTGTTAATTGGTGGTCCACCATGTCAGGCTTATTCATTAGTCGGAAGGTCTAGGGTTGGAGGAATAGATGAAAAAGACCATCGAGTTTACTTATATAAAGAATATTTAAGAATAATTGCTTCCCATCATCCAACAGTTTTTGTGATGGAAAACGTAAAGGGGTTGTTATCAGCAAAAGTGAAAGGGCAAAGTGTTTTTAAAAAAATATTGAAAGACTTAAAGAATCCTTCATCAGTTTTCAAAAACTCAAAATCTCCAAAATATAAAATTTACTCCTTGGTAGAAAAGCCAAATAATTTTGTAAAAGGTTTTCCTGTATACCAGAATGATAGAGATTTTTTAATAAAATCAGAAGAATATGGAGTTCCTCAAAAAAGACATCGTGTAATTTTGATTGGGGTTAGAGAGGATGTTGATTTTATGCCAGGACAGTTACAAGTTCAAAATAAAATTTCATTAAAATCTATTATAGGTGACTTACCTAAAATAAGAAGCGGAATTAGTAGGAAATTTATTAAAAGTGAGTTTTTAGGGAAGAAGAAAAAAAGATATTACGAGAAAATAGAAGATGATAATAATACTTGGTTAAAGTATGTTAAAAGGTTTTCTAAAGAAAAAGTATTTCAAGTAGAATTTAATTTAAGTGACAATTTTGCGCCAGTTGAAAACTCAGAAAAAGGTGGTGAATTTGTGAGGTGTAACACTCCTTATAAGAGAAATCCATTGTTTGAGTGGTATAATGACGACAAATTAAACGGAGTTTCCAACCATGAATCTAGGTCACATTTACTTCAAGATCTTAGGAGATATCTTTTCGCTAGTCTTTATACAGAAAAGTATAAAACGTTCCCAAGATTAAGAGATTATAAAAAATTCGGAAATGAATTATTGCCTGATCATGAAAATGTGGATTCAGGAAAATTTACAGATCGATTTAGAGTACAGAATCCAGACTTTCCAGCAACTACAGTAACTAGTCATATTTCAAAAGATGGGCACTATTTTATTCATTATGATTCGAGTCAATGTAGAAGTATGACAGTTAGAGAGGCTGCTAGAATTCAAACTTTCCCAGATAATTATCTATTTTGTGGTGCACGTACATTTCAGTATCATCAGGTAGGAAATGCAGTGCCACCACTTCTTGCTTATCAAATTGCTAAAATTGTGAACAAATTATTACCTAATGAATTAATTACTGAAAAACTAAAGACATTATAATATGAGTGAAGATTTACTTTTTAAACCAAAAGCAAGGATAATTCTTCAATTAGGAGATCAGTTAATACGTAGTGAAAGTATAGCTCTTCTTGAGATAATTAAAAATGCGTATGATGCTTGTGCTTCAAAAGTCACTATTCGTATGAAAAATCTTGAATCT
>Ga0105354_1000494_pt1 | contig 24643 bp, 22 predicted proteins | sample GOMGulsemesocosm_FD_83658 | JGI IMG/M metagenome (GOLD analysis project Ga0105354, IMG submission 83658) | Methane-oxidizing microbial communities from mesocosms in the Gulf of Mexico - GOM9B Gulf of Mexico | ecosystem: Environmental > Aquatic > Marine > Cold seeps | place: USA: Gulf of America...
TCTATTTTGTAATTCTAACGCTAAACCAGAAACACGAGTTGTACCATAGCTTTCACCAATTAAAAATTTAGGTGATAACCAACGGTCATGGCGACTAACAAAAGTATTTACCCATTGTGCTAAATATTTAACGTCAGCGTTAACCCCAAAAAACATTTCTTTTTGTTTAGCTTTTGAAGGTAGTTCGCCCTTTTCGTTTTCTAAAACACGAGAGAAACCCGTATTTACAGGATTTACATATAGAATATCTGCAATATCTAATACGGAAAATGGATTATCTTGCACACCATATGGTTGCACTGGATAACCTTCGCTATCTATATTTAATACACGTGGACCCGTATAAGCGATATGCATCCATACAGATGCTGAACCTGGACCACCATTAAATGAAATAAGCAGAGGGCGTTTTGCTTTATTTTTAACACCTTTTTTTTGGTAATAACTATAATGTAAGCTAGCAACGGCATTACCTTTTTCATCCCAAACAGGTTGCGTGCCGGTTGTTGTGCTATAAGCTATTTTTTCGCCTAATATTTTTACTTTATGCTCAGTAATAACAGTATTATCAGCCTCGATACGTCTGTTATTATTTTCTTTATTACTATCAGTCGCGGCCCAAACCGTATTAACAGTGCATAAAGCGATAAAACCAAGGGTTTTAACCAGTTTCATGGTGTTTCCTAAATATATTCAATTGACATTAGCATGCAATATCCTATTTATAACCGCAAAACTCTTGAGACTGAATAGCCAATAAACGCGTTTAAATTAACGAAAAGCGTGGATGTATTCGTTAAATTTGTTAAGTAAGAAATAATGGCTTTATATTGGTTTTGTAAGTTAAAGCACTGAGTAATGAGGTAACTTGCTAAATATGAGTATAGTCTATAGAAAATAGAACCTTAAGCATAAGATACTTTAAGAAGATATTTCCATTTTAAACACAAACTATAAATTGTTTTTTTGTTATATTTTTTTACATACTACTTTTGGATGATAACAAAATGTAACAAGTTGTGTTTTTTGCAACGCATAAATGTTAATGTGCTCTGTAATTTACTAGATAAGTTTGGAGTATATCTAATGCAAAGAGTATTAATTGTTGAAGATAGTAAAGTAGTACAACAAGTATTACGTCATTTGACTGCGGAATTAGATGTGCCAATAGACTTCGCTTGGTCTTTACGTGAAGCCGCAACTTTCCTTAAAAACCACACATACGACTTAGCTTTAGTTGATTTAACCTTGCCGGATGCGCCAAATGGTGAAGTTGCGAAGCTAACTTTAAATCAAAAAATTCCAACTGTAGTACTTACTTCAGCTATTGATGAGTATAAACGCCAACAAATGCTAGAGATGGGAGTTGTTGATTATGTATTAAAAGATAACAGAGACTCTTATTTATTTGCTGTTAAATTAATAACGCAGTTACTAGAAAATCAAGGTCGCAAAGTTTTGGTGGCAGATGATTCTAAAACCAGCCGAAAGATGATGAAGCACATGCTTGAACAACTGCTTTATGATGTAATTGAAGCTGAAGATGGTGTGCAAGCGTTAGAAATACTATCTAAAGATCAAAGCATTAATTTATTAATGACAGACTATGCTATGCCTGAAATGGATGGCTTTGAACTGGTAAAAGCAATACGTAATAAGCGTGGCAGAGATGAACTCGCTATTATTGGTATTTCAGGTTCTGGTAGTCAAAGTTTATCAGCTAAATTTATAAAAAATGGCGCCAATGATTTTTTAGTTAAACCATTTTTACCAGAAGAGTTTCATTGTCGTGTAATGCAAACGATGGAGCAACTTAAACTGATTGCTGAAATAAAAGATACGGCTAATCGTGATTACTTAACAAACCTTTATAACCGACGATATTTTTATAATCAATCTGAGCGCATTCTTAAATCGTTAAAACATAAAAATGAACCCGCTGTTATGGTGATGGTGGATATAGATCACTTTAAACCGATAAATGATACATACGGTCATCAAGCGGGTGATAATGTATTAGTTGAAGTTTCAAATGCAATGCAAAAATATTTTTCTAACAACTTAGTTGCAAGGGTTGGTGGTGAAGAATTTGCTATTTTATTAAATGGACTAACTTTAGAACAAGCATTTGAATTTGTTGATGAGTTCAGGTTTCAAGTATCAAACACAAGTTTTATTTTTTCAGGTCAACCTATTGGCGTATCGATTAGTGCGGGCATTGCATTATCAGAAGACGAAGAATTAGGGAAATTGATTAATATCGCAGACTCAGCTTTATATGATGCCAAAAGCCAAGGGCGAAATCAGGTAGTGCAATACCAAATGGAAGTGTGTGAAGATCTTGAAATAGCTTAGGCTAAATTGGCGTTAATAAAAAACCGAGCTTAGCTCGGTTTTTTATGTAGTGTTACCATTAAAGCTGAGTAAATTCTAAAAGCTGCTTAAGCTTAGTTGCTTGTCGGCGAGAGATTTCAACAGTTTGACCATTGCTTAGTTTAGCTTCTAATCCATAACTAATTGCTTGTTCCATACTTTCAATGGCATCTAAACGAATAATATCTGAACGACTGGCTCTAAAGTAATGGCTTGCATCTAGTTTAGCTTCAATTTTATTCAGTGAGCTATGTAAAAAAGCTTTACCGTGAGGGGTATAAATAGCTGCATGGTTACCTATAGACTCAAAACGAATAATATCACTTAGCGGAATAATACGCATAGTTTCACCATATTTAACCATTAATTTATGATCATCAGGTAAACCAGTTTGTTTATTGGATTGCTCTAATCTGGCTTCTAATTTTGCGATGGCGTCTGATAGACGTTCTGGGTTTACTGGTTTTACGAGGTAATCCATCGCATTTAAAGAAAAGGCATCTACAGCAAACTGATCATAAGCAGTACAAAAAATGATGTTAACGTCATCACCTAAAGACTCGGCAAGCTCTAAACCTGTTGAGCCTGGCATATGAATGTCTAAGAATATGGCATCAGGCTGCTGTTCTTTTATTTTTATAGCTGCTTCATCTGCATTTTTAGCTTCATCAATAATTTCAATGTTAGAATGCTTTGATAATAGACGCTTTAATTCGTTTCTTGCCAAACGTTCATCATCTACAATAATCACTTTCATACTTGTCATTTTTTTATTTAAAGCTTATTAAGCTCTAACTCCATCTTGTAGCTGTTAGTTGTTAATTTTTGTTTTAATGTATATTTCACTGAACCATCAAGTGATGATAGCTCATTTCTAAAGTCTATATCACCTTGCTTTAATTTGGGAGCTTGCTCCAAGTATAGTGAAAATAAAACCCCAGAATCAGTATTAGAACAGCTTAAGTCAAGGGTATTTTCAAATACACTATAGGCATCTTTCTCATGCAGTATTTTTTCTACTATAGGCAATAAAACAGAGCAGGGCAGTTTTAAATGTTCACCTAAATGCATTCCGTCTAACTTAACTGTGATACGTTCTTCTAACCTTAGTTGTTCAAGGCTTAAGTATTGTGTGATGTGGCTTAATTCATTTTGTACTGAAGTGGCTATTTTACCATCAGCTAATTTATAACGTAATAGATGAGCTAATTCGCTGAGTAGTTCACTGGCTTTATCCTGATCTTCAAAAATAGTATAGCGAATCGCATTCATACTATTGAATATGAAATGGGGATTAAGTGCTGAATCAGGTTGTTTATTGAACATAAATAGCTTTATCCATATTTTCTCGAATGTAGTGTGGTATTTGTTTTTTATTATTATTGAACGTCATCAGTTTAAATTTAAAGTTGTTTTATTCCAAACGTTAAATGATAAAGGGTTAATATCGGTGTTAAGTGGTCATGACCCTGTATTGACAACTAAAGGCAATATTAATGTAAGTTTATGGCTTAACCTGTCTTTTTTAACATTTAACTGCGCTTTACCTTGATACATATGTTGTAATCTTAAGCGTAAGTTTTTCAGGTAACTCAAATCTGCTTTATACTTTTTGGCTGAGGTATGTAACATTTCTATTTTATAGTTATTATTTATAATAGTGCCGTCAATACTCAAAGCATGAGTTTGATTTTTTGCATTGTTTAAAATATGAGATAACATAAAAATCATACTCATTGCAGGTAACTTTGGAATATCTTCTTGGTTATTCAACTGAATATGTATGGTTTCAGGAGAGCGATTTTGCTCTTTTAATAAACCTAAATAATGATTAAGACTCACTAATTCTTCGTTTATATCAGCATGGTTTGTTTTACTCGACATTAAGTTATACCTAAAAAGCTCAGATGCTTGTGTGACGATATCCGCTGCCTTCTCTGTATCTTTATCAATTGAAGTCTTAATGGCATCCATAGTGGCGTATAGAAATTCAGGATTAATTTGATTAAGAAGAAGCTTTAATTCTTGGCTATCATTTTGCTCTTTGAGCGCTTTATAAAAACGGCTTGATGAAATAAAACTATAGATTATTAGCCAGAACCCCATTGTTGTCCAATAGCCAGTCCAATGCATAAAAAGCTTTAATGAAAATGATATATTTTCAGAGTTTTTAACATTAAGCGCTTCAAAAACATCAGTTAATGTAAACGAAGCAGCGCTTAAATGATAAAATGCGAGGTCTAATAAAAAATAAACGGTTGCACAAATAATGGAATTAAATAACAGCCATAAAACATTTTTAAATATGCCATTGTTTCTTTTTTCTGCATATTTATAAATACCTCTAGCGATAACATGACAACAAAAAAACATGCCAAACATCGCCGCAATAGTATAAGAAATAATGTAACCATGAGAAGCGAATGAGGCAAATGCTTTTAAGTTTGAAAATGTTACTGTTACAACAAAAAATAAAAAATACATGCCTTGGTATTGCCAGTAATTTTTACCTACTTGTGTTAAATAAGTCGACTTCATTATTTATCCTTAAGGGGTAAAGTTAGGCTTGCTGTAAATAAATCTTTTGTTTTATCTACTTTTATATGTGCATTGTCACCGTACATTAATAATAAGCGTTGTTCTAAATTAGATAAGCCAGTGCCAGTGCCTTGGGCTTTATATTTACCATGATATAGCGGGTTAGTAACTGATAGATGCCAATGTTTATCTGTTTTATAGGCTTTGATTGATAATAAGCTTTGTTCAATACGAGGCGCAATACCGTGTTTGATTGCATTTTCAAGTAAAGTTAACAAGCCCATAGTCGGTACCTGCAACTTCAAAATTTCAGGTTCAATAAATATCTCTATTAATAAACGTTCTTCTAATCGAGTTTGCTCTATATCTAAATAAAACTCACATACGCGTAATTCATCTTCGAGTGAGGCGGTTATTTTTTGGTTTGAACTTAAATTATATCTGAACAGCTCTGTGAGTTTATCGACCAGTTCTTTTGCAAGCGTTTTATCTTCAAAAATCATTCCACGAATACTGTTCATAGAGTTGAATAAAAAGTGCGGATTAAGTTGGCTCATTAATAAAGCAAGCTGTCCTGATTTTACCTTTTCTTTAATTTGTACTCGGTTTCTGATGCTTGTGAGTAAAAAATAACATGTACTCCAAGCACTATATAATAGTGTTGTAGAAAAAAGCATGGTTAATGCGTAAGTAAATTGCCAACGAGAACTAGAAGCGCCTATGTTTTCTAAATAAGCTTGAGATTCATTACCAATACGTAATGCTTTAGTTGCGCTATCAATATCAGGAGAAAGCACGGACTGTAAGTTAATGACTAAAGTGCTATCCACCAAACAAGAGATTAAAATACATCCGATCACGGTAGCAAACAATTTTTTACCGACAATTCCTGCCTGTTGCTGATATTTAATTGCGCCACGAATAACAAAGTGAGTTAAAGCAACAAGTAAAATTGAGTTAATGATGAAAAGTGTGAAAACAGCCCATTCTGGATAAAGTGCAAATTTGTATTGTCGAATGGGTACAAATTGAAGTGCAAACAAAATACATGCTGTTAGCGCCTGAATAATCCAGTAACTCATTGAAAATCAAAATCCTTTATTATCATTATTTTGGATATGTAATTATGCCCAAGTTAAAAACTCGGTATATAACTAAATAATGCCACATTTTATTTAATTTGTATCTGAATTAGTAACCTTCCTATGAATTTAACGCACCATGCATGCCTATTAATGCACTAATTTAGTGCGAAAAACATAACGTCACTTCCTTTTTACAAATTAACCAATTGAAAGTATTGCCTTTTAATTTTTGGCATAAAGGTTGGATTACTTAGTTCATAAATATAGTTAGTTACAAAATAATTAGAAGCTAAGAACTAAAAATAACCTAGTTAACTAGAAAAAAATTGAACATAAGGGGAATTATCCATGAAAATGATCACAGCCATTATCAAACCTTTCAAACTTGATGATGTAAGAGAAGCGCTTTCAGACTTAGGTGTTGAAGGTATGACTGTTGTTGATGTAAAAGGTTTTGGTCGCCAAAGAGGGCATACCGAGCTTTATCGCGGAGCGGAGTATCAAGTCGATTTTATTCCAAAAATAAAATTAGAAATCGCTACTAGATCTGAAAATGTTGATCGTTTGATTGAAGTGATCACAAGTGTCGGCTCAACTGGAAAAATTGGTGACGGTAAAATATTTGTATATGACTTAGAGCAAATAGTGCGTATTAGAACTGGTGAACTAGATGATGAAGCAATTTAAGGGGATAAAATAATGGAAAATACAGTATTAGAACTCAAATTTGCCTTAGATACTTTTTATTTTTTAGTATCTGGTATTTTAGTTATGTGGATGGCTGCGGGTTTTGCCATGTTAGAAGCGGGTTTAGTTCGTTCTAAAAATACCACTGAAATTTTAACAAAAAATGTCGCGCTTTATGCCATTGCTTGTACCATGTTTTTATTAGTTGGTTACAACATCATGTATGTTGATAACGCAGAAGGCGGTTTCATTCCAAGTTTAGGTGCTTTGATTGGCACTCAGGCAGAAGGCGCTGACCATTCTTTAGAATCAGACTTTTTCTTCCAAGTTGTTTTTGTTGCGACTGCAATGTCAATAGTATCTGGTGCAGTAGCTGAACGTATGAAACTTTGGTCTTTCTTAATTTTCACCGTTGTACTAACTGGTTTTATTTATCCATTAGAAGGTTACTGGACTTGGGGCGGAGGCTTTTTATCTGAATTAGGTTTTGTTGATTTTGCAGGTTCTGGCATTGTACATATGGCAGGTGCTGCAGCGGCTTTAGCGGGTGTTATTTTATTAGGTGCACGTAAAGGTAAATACGGTAAAAAAGGTGAAATTTATCCAATTCCAGGCTCAAATTTACCACTTGCTACATTAGGCACATTTATCCTATGGATGGGTTGGTTTGGTTTTAATGGTGGCTCACAGTTACTTTTATCTGATATGGAAAATGCTTCTGCTATTGGTAAAATCATGGTTAATACTAATGCAGCAGCAGGAGCTGGTGCTATTGCAGCATTATTAGTGTGTAAATTACAATGGGGTAAAGCTGATTTAACTATGGTTCTAAATGGTGCATTAGCAGGTTTAGTTGTAATAACTGCAGATCCTGCATCACCTTCACCAGTATTATCATTATTGTTAGGCGCGTTAGGTGGCTCTTTAGTTGTATTTAGTATTGTAATGTTAGATAAACTTAAAATAGATGACCCTGTGGGTGCAATCTCTGTTCATGGAGTATGTGGTATTTTAGGTTTATTGTTAGTGCCAATTTCAAATGCCGATGCAACAATTGTAAAGCAGTTAATAGGTATCGCATGTATCTTTAGTTTTGTATTTATTGCTTCTTTTGTTACTTGGATGATTATTAAAAAGACGATGGGTATACGTGTTGGTGAAGAAGAAGAACTAAACGGTATGGATCAACATGATTGTGGTGTGGATGCTTATCCTGAATTTGTATCTATGCGTAACTAGTGCAAACGCTAAAAAATTATCCGATTGAAATCATTAAATATGATTAAACCTCAAAATCCTCACTTTCTATAGTGGGGATTTTTTTATTTTTAAATCTATTATATCTAAAGAATCTTACCTATTGTGTACTTAGCATTACTAAAAATAAATTACAGACTAGACTCATTAAATAACCTTTCATAGATTTTGTTATTTTTAATCCATGATGAAAATAATATGAATAAAAAACTCACATATATTTATTTAAAAAGTCGCTTTTATTTTGTCGCTATTTTAATGTGTTTTATGAGCCTTCAGATACAAGCTAATCCTAAAAATCTTCAAGAAATCAGCTTATTTATGGTGGTTGATTGTTTATTACCATCTCAAGTGAGGCGTTTGGGTGTTATTACTTATGCAGCTGCAAGAAAAGCGATAAAAACAACAACTAATGAATGTGAAAAAAAAGGCGGAGAATATGTTGCCTTTGATCGCGCCAGTAATGCAAGTACCTTAAAAGTTTGGTTACCGCTGGCCAAGGAAGGGGATGCTACAGCACAAACATATGTAGGTGAAATGTATGAAAAGGGTCAAGGAGTAAATCCTGATTATGGTATTGCTGCTCATTGGTATCTAAAAGCCGCAGAGCAAGGTTTTTCAAGAGCGGCTATTAATTTAGCTAATTTATTTGAGCAAGGCCTAGGACTTGAACAAGATAAAAATATGGCTTTATTTTGGTATCAACAAGCTTCTAACATCAAAGGTATCGGTTCTGAACTGACATCAAATATAAATAATGAAAATAACTCTAAAATTTTGATAATTGAACCGGAACTTGACCAAAGAGGGCTTAGGATCGTATCAAAAGAGGCAAAGAAACAAGCTAAAACCACCCTAATTGTAGGGCAAGTTCAGTCAACTAATAATGTGGTTCAGGTTTTAATAAACCAAAAACCTGCAAAACTAATGGGGTCGATGTTTAAGGGGGAAGTGCTTTCAAACTTAGATGTTGTGAATATTTTAGCTATTGATGAACACAATAATAAAATACAGCTCAGTTTTCCTTTGAATCAAAAGCAGCAAAAAATTGATTTACAAGATTATGATAAATTGGGAGTTGTATTCGATACATCAAATGAAAGCTATCATTACCATGCTTTAATTATTGGTAATAATAATTATACATCGTTACCTTTATTAAAAACTGCTACAAAAGATGCTAAGGCGTTAGAGCAAATATTAAAAAACCTATATGGTTTTACCACGACTTTGATGATTGATGTTGATAGGTATCAAATTTTATCGGCATTAAATGATTTAAAAAAAGACTTTTCTGATGATACGCATCTATTAATTTATTACGCAGGGCATGGCCAATTAGATAGCGTAAACCGTAGAGGTTACTGGTTACCAATTGATGCTGAAGTTAATAGCCCTGCTAATTGGGTCTCAAATATCATGATCACAGATATGCTAAATATTATGCCAGCGAAACAATTATTAGTGATAGCCGATTCTTGTTATTCAGGCATGATGTCTCGTTCTGCAATCGGCATTATTGGTCATGAAAACTCCCATGATCATAAATTAAAACTATTGACCTCTCTTTCAGGTGCTAAAAGTCGAATCGCATTTACTTCAGGCGGTGTAGCGCCTGTACTCGATAGTATCAATGGTCAAAATTCGGTATTTGCTACTGAACTTATTCAAGCTTTAAATAAAAATAAAGGTGCATTAACAGGTTATGAGCTTTTTAAAGCTGTTTCTCCTCATATTCAATCAAATGTGAATAAAGTGGGATTTGAACAAGTGCCTGAGTATGCACCTTTAAAGTTTGCGGGGCATGAAGCCGGAGACTTTGTATTTTATAAGTTACATTCAAATTAAGGGTAATGACTATGAATACAGAACAAAGTGTAATTACTACAATTATTTGTGGTTTATCAGTGAGCTATTCTCCTCAAATAACAGCTGCATCCGATGAATTTCAAAACTTTCTATTTCTAGCGTGTAATTCTGCAGTTAACGGTTCCGAGTTTGATAAACGCTGTAATGTGGATTCAGAAAATGGTGATTTATCAGGTGACAGCGAAGACTCTTTAAATCCAACACAATCATTGAGTAATATAGCCAATGCTTTAGCGCAAACCCGCTCTAGGATCAAAGCATTACAAGAAAAAATGAAACAGCAAAGAGATAAGAATAAATCTCATATGGATCAAGCGAAAAACAACCAGAGTGTTATGGATAGTTTTCAACTAGAAGGTATGAGCTTTTTACTCGGTGGCGAAAGTGGTGATTTAGATCATGAGTTAACTAACTTTGAAAGGGGTTACAATACGGATTCTGTAAAGGCTCAGGGTGGTATTGATTATCGACTTGCAGATGATTGGTTAGTTGGTGGGATGTTGAGTTTTGAAAATTATGATACCCAATTTGATGAAGATTTACCTGGGCGTAACTTTGCTCCAGGGAATACTGAAGGTAACAGCACCTCAGATACAATTAGTTTTAATATATTTACTACAAAAAATATCACAGAGTCTTTTTATTTAGATGCGCTCATGTCTTATTCATGGACTGATTATGAGTTTTCAAGAGTTGCTTTATTTCAAGAAAGCTCAAGAACTATCCCTACCTTAGATGTTGTTACTTCCGCTGATTCATCTGGAAAGCAGTTTGTTTTAGGTTTAGGCGTTGGTTGGGATTATTTTTCTGGGGAAAATAATTATCAAGTTTATGGCCGGGTTAATTATCAAAAATCTAAAATTGATGGCTACTCGGAATCTGGTGGTGCAGGGTTTGCTATGCATGTGAATGATAAAAGCGTTAATGAAACTCTATTTACCCTAGGTTTAAAATATTCATATGCCATAAATACCCATATTGCTGTTGTTGTGCCGCAAGTTTTTGTTGAATATGAAAATCTATTTGATGCAGATATACAAACAACAACGTCACGATTTATTTCTGATACAGGGAAAAATGAATTTACAGTATTGGGCGATGCCGTTGATCAACACTATGGTAGAGCGGGTATCAGTTTAGTATCAGTTTTCCCTGATGGATGGACTATTTTTGTTACTGTTGATGAAATGTTTGATAAAGACTTTGTTGACCAAACCCAGTTTAATGCAGGCTTAAGATTGGAGTTCTAATTCAATGATAATCAATATATTGAATATAAAAGTAAGGTATTCACTCTTATTCTTGTTAGCTTATATCTTATTGAATCAGGTTCATGCAGAACAATCATCAATCACAAATGCAAAAGGCAGTGCATGCTTAAATCAAGGAGAAACAAAAAAACAGGTTGAGTCTCAAGCCTTATTAGATGCAAAACGACAGGCGGTAGAGTTTGCAAAAACCTATGTTTCAGTGCAAACAAAAGTGAAAAACTTTAAGTTAGAAAAAGATTTAATTAAATCTTTTGCTCAAGCGGAAGTTAAAGTTTTATCTATTGTTAAGCAAAGCTGGGATGATAAAAAAAACTGTTATTTTATTTCATTAATGGCTGAAGTTTTTCCTGTTTCAACATTATCCAATATGCAATCAGAATTGCTCATGAACAATCCAACAGCGCCATTAACTGTAAAGCTTTGGACAAATCAGCTGCAATTTAGACCTGGTCAATATATGAGAATTTATATTAAAGGTAACAAGCCTTTTTATGGTCGTTTAACTTATAAAGATGCTAGCGGTAATTTATTGCAAATATTACCAAACCCTAATCGCTCTCAATACCATTTTAATGGCTCAGTGACTTATCAAGTTCCAGATATTAATGATAATTTTGAATTACTTGTCGCTCCACCTTTTGGCAGTGAAAAGTTGACACTTTATGCAAGTACTTCTCCTTTAGGGCAGGTAAAGAAACAAGATTTAGGAGGAATTTATAAGTTGGCTCAAGAGAGTAAGAAGGTAGCGTTCCAAACAAGAGGAATAAGGCTAATCACTGTTAATGGTAAAAGTAATAATGCAGAAGAGAGGAGTTTGGCTGAATTTAATGAAACCTCCGTAGAAACTGAAATTATTGATCATGATTAGGTATTTTTTTGCTAGTCTTATAAAAGAGTGACTTTAAGAGATTGCTACTATGTCTATATCGGCGTTAGTTGTTGAAGATGATATTTGTTTAAATGATCTTATATCTTTGTCTTTAGGTGAGGGCTATCAGATAGATAAGGCATTTTCAGTTAAGCAAGCATCTGAGCTTATTTTAGATAAAAGATATGATGTTGTACTACTTGATTATTATTTACCAGATGGTGTAGGCATTGATATTGCTAATCTATTAAAATCTAAAGATACACTTCCTATCATTGCTTTTATAAGTGCTTCAGATGATTTAGATATCAAAATGGAAGCATTTAATAGTGGGGCGATTGAGTGGATAGATAAGAAGAATTTTCAGCCTACAATATTAACCCATAAAATAGATTTTGCTTTAAAAGTAAAAAACTCATTTGATGCAGTCAGAGAAGCGGAAAAATCTTCTAATGAAGTCGTTTTTGCTGCTATGTCAGATTCTTTTGTTTGGGGCACAACAGCTAAAGCAATTCAATCTAGTTTATTAAGTCGTAATATTAATTCTTTTATAAATACCATTTTCAAATACTTTAATGACTTGGATTTAATCGCATCAATTGCGATTAATGAAAATCAACATTTGAGTTTTTGGGGTAGCCCAACCGATGAAGCAACAGGTATGGAGGAAGATTTACTCAATTTAGCAATGCAGACTGGAAAGCGAATTTTAAATGTAGGCCGTCGTTATTTTATTCAAACAGAAAACTTAAGCTTTCTAGTAAAAAACATCCCTGAAGATGAAGTTAAAAAAGGTCAGTTATTAGATGTATTAGCCGCATTTATAGAATGTGCTGAAAGCCAATTAAGCGCACTTAATAAAGATAAAATTAAACAACTCTATTTTTGTAAAATCGAATCAGAGTTAACTCAAATAAAAAAACAAATGAAAAACTTCACAGCAGAAACAAATAAAATCCATACAGAGCAATCTTTAATCTTTTTTGAAGTCTTTAGTCAGTTACAGTTAACAGATGAGGAAGAGTTGAATCTCACTGAGGTGACAGAAAAAACATTGCTTAAATTTGAACAAATGGCAGATAGTCATTTGAATATTATTGCTTCCTTAGATGATGTAATGCAGGATTTTCAAAAGCAATTAAAATAATTTATTAAGGTTAACAAGTAAATAACCGATTTTTCAATGTGTTAAAATAGCTCGATATTACCTTCAATGCTTGATTGATCTGTTTGGATATTATTAATTTGTAATTTTTGAAAATTTAGAGTTTCATTAAGTTGATTTTCTTTCAAATGACGTAATGCAGTATACAGTTGCTCTATTGCTAATGTAGCTGGTTTTTCATTATCTAGTGAAGTAAAAGCAACATGAAAATTATCGTTTGGCAGTATTGAAGGCCAATTTTTTTGTAAATCTTTTTGTAATCTATGTAAGGCACATTCTACTTCTTTTTCATTATCACAGACTAATAAACTTATGAAGCAACCATCCTGATAGCGAAACAATAAATCTGAACTTCTGAAACAACATTTAATGATATATGAAATAACTAAAACAGCATCATCATAATATAAAAAACCGTGTTCTTTTTTTAGTTGTTTTATTCCTTCAATTTCAAGTATTGTTAACCAGGCTTTGTTTCCATTTCGATTCGCTTGCTGAGTAAATTGAACAGCTAAGTCAGAAAAAAAGATTAACGATTCTTCAAGTAAATGCTGATTGAAAAAACCTGTAAGTTGATCTCGTTCTAATAAATCAAAAAGCTCAAATAAATTGCAAAGAGCTTGAAAGCTTTCTGTCTGAAGTAATATATGAGAGAGATCTTCATTGTTAGTTTCAATAATTAATAAGCGTACTAACCCTTTACTTGCAGGAATAATAGGGTAAGCGAGTTGAATACTATCAGAATGCTCTATAGGAGCAGCAATCGGTTTAGCTTCTACAATACAGTGAGCTAAAATACTTGGGGGCTCTGAACTATCTTTAGCTTGCCAAGGCTTTTCCATTACTTCTTTAAAAAGAAGGTGATTTATATCCATTAATGAATTAATTGTTCCCCCATGTTCATGATGAACTTCATACAAGCGGCAAAGTTCTATCATAGGTAATTTAATTAATTCTTCTAAAATACAATCAACTAAAGCTAAAGAACTTTTTTTAGAGGTTAATTTAGTGATTAATTTAATTGTATAGTTTAGTAGTTTATCCTGATTTACTTTTTTATGAGGCATTTTAAACTACAAGTTTTACTAATGGATATTTCAAGTATAGAAGACATGTCTAATAATTTACTGTTAACTTTATATATGAACTATTCTTACAATTTTTAATTTATGCTATATCTAGTATGTATGAAAGCCAATTACTTAACTCTTTTTGATGATTTGATTAATAGAAACAGCCTACAGATATGTTCAGTCTTATTATTTGATGGACCTAAAGTTGGTCTATGTTCTTTAAATATATCTCCTGACATAGCGTTTAATTTATTGCAAAAGTGATTTTGATGAATTTATTATTAATGTCACATCAAAGGTTTATAACTTTTATTTTATTTATTACAAAATAGTCTTTGCTCCTTTATAGAATTTCAATATAATTACGATATATTTGCTTATCCGTATATACGAATGTTAACTGAAATATCTCAATTTTATAAAACGTGCAGTGAGCCTGTTAGGCTAAGAATTTTAAATATACTGTTAAATAATCAACAAGTATGTGTGTGTGATCTGGTGACTACACTCGATTTACAACAGAGTATGATCAGTAGACATTTAACTTACTTAAAAAATGCCAATATTGTTACCGTAAGCCGTTCGGGGACTTGGCGTTATTATGAAATAAACTCAAAATTGTCAGCAGATAAGCTAGATGTGCTGACAATATTAAAAGTGCAGCTTTTGCAAGATGAGCAATGTTGTATAGATATAAATCAATTTAAAACAAGTTGTTGTGATTAAGGAACTAAAAATGAAAGTTGCTATTAATGGTTTTGGTCGTATGGGTAAATTACTTACTCGTTTATTAATAGATCAAGGTACTCATGAAATTGTGTATATCAATGATCCTGCTTGTGATGCAAAAACAGCGGCTCATTTATTAGCGTTTGATTCAGTTCAAGGGCGATTTAAAGATAATGAAATTACAGCGACAGAATCTCAAGTATTAATCGACAATTTAAAAATAGATGTCACAAGTTCTTCTGATTTGAATGAATTACCGGTAGGTAACATAGATTTACTTATCGATTGTTCAGGGAAATATCGTAAATCAGCTTTATTTCAAGGTTTATTAGATAAAGGTTTGAAAAAGGTATTAGTTGCATGTCCTGTAAAAGATGATGGTGCAATTAACTTAGTATATGGCGTTAACCATCAAGATTATGATGCACAATTGCATAATGTGATCACTGCGGCATCATGTACTACAAACTGCTTAGCGCCTGTTATTAAGGTTTTAAAAGAGTCTGTTGGTATTAAGCATGGTTCAATGACAACAATTCACGATATTACAAATACCCAAACAATCGTTGATAAAGCACATAAAGATTTACGCCGTGCTCGTGCGTGTGGTGAGTCACTTATTCCAACAAGTTCAGGCTCTACAACAGCTATTATGACGATATTCCCTGAGCTTCAAGGTAAGTTAAACGGTTTAGCTGTACGAGTGCCATTATTAAGTGGCTCTTTAGTTGATTTAGTCATAGAGACTGAACAAGAAACCTCAGTAGAGCAAATCAATCAGCTTTTTGAAGATGCAAAAAATGGTGAGTTAAAAGGTATTCTAGATATTGAATATCGTCCACTGGTATCAGTTGATTTTGTTGGTGACCAACACAGTGCAATTGTTGATGGTTTATCTACTCAAGTGATTAATAAAACCATGGTTAAAGTACTTGCTTGGTACGATAACGAAATCAATTATGTGAGCCGCATGCAAGATATTGTTGATTTAATAGATCAAAAAAGTCATTAGCTAAAGTAGTAGCTAAATAAAAAGAGTCATTCCTGAAGTTATTTAGCGGGAATCTTTTTGCTAGTTAGAGTAATAAACAAATGAAACAAAGCATTAAAGATTATATGTGGATCACAGGTTCTTATTGGGGATTCACACTTACAGATGGCGCACTTCGCATGCTGGTGGTTTTATACTTTCACCAGCTTGGTTATAGCCCGTTAGAAGTCGCTTCATTATTTTTGTTCTATGAATTCTTTGGCATAGTCACTAATTTATTTGGTGGTTGGTTAGGTGCCAGATTTGGTTTGAAAACCACTTTGTTTAGTGGTTTAGCATTACAAATTGTCGCGCTTATTTTGTTAGCACAAACTCAGTGGCTGAGTATTATTTTTGTCATGATGATGCAGGCAATTTCTGGTATCGCTAAAGACTTAAATAAAATGAGTGCTAAAACAGCCATTAAACAATTAGTACCAGAAAATGATGGTTCAACCTTATTTAAATGGGTGAGTATTTTAACGGGATCAAAAAATGCACTTAAAGGTATTGGCTTCTTTTTAGGCGGTGTTTTATTAAGTGTATTTGGTTATCAAAATGCACTTTACATTATGGCTGGTGGTTTGCTTTTTGTAGCCATTTTATGTGCGTTAAATTTAAAGTCGAGTTTAAAATCTAACAAATATAAAGCAAAATTTAGTGAGCTATTCTCAAAAAGTGAATCAATTAACTTACTATCTGCGGCTAGGTTCTTTTTGTTTAGTGCCCGAGATATATGGTTTGTGGTCGCTTTGCCGGTATTTTTAATATCGGAGCTAAATTGGCATCATAGCTCAGTGGGTGTTTTGATGGCAGCTTGGGTTATTTTGTATGGCATAGTGCAATCAATATCGCCAAATATATTAGGTTTTAAAACGCAACATCCAAGTGCTAATACCGCTGTAAAAAGTGCATTAGCATTATTATCAGCGCCTTTAAGCATGATAGTAGCAGACGCTATGGGGCTTTCGGCACAAAATGTGGTTGTTATTGGTTTATTGTTTTTTGCTGTGGTATTTGCTATTAACTCTGCAGTTCATTCATTTTTAATTGTACATTATGCTAATAGTGATAACGCATCATTAGATGTTGGTTTTTATTATATGGCAAATGCCAGCGGTAGATTGTTAGGTACGATATTATCTGGGTTTTTATACCAGCAATATGGTTTTCAAAGTACCATATGGACAAGTTTTATTTTAATAGCCTTATGTGTATTGATCAGTATCAGATTAGCAAATAAAACAACTCACTGATCTAGTGTTAATTCTCAAAATTCATTAATGGCCTTTTGACATGCAGTTAATAGGTCATTGCTTAAATCCTCATCGCTTAATGCTCTAGAAATAGCTAAGCCTCCAATCATAAGTACTGCACTTTGCAATGCTTTTTGCTGATCCTCAGTATGCTCATTTGCTTGATTAACAAACCCTTTAAATATTTGGGTATATGTATTTTTAATATCTTCATTTTGCTGTGAAATATCAGACACTAAAAAAGCTAAAGGGCAGGGAGGTTCATCATATTCATCTCTGTGGGTTTGGCTTAAATAATATTGCGCTATATTGGCTAAGCTGGCGTTACTATTTTTAGGTTTACGGGTTTGTGCGGCTTGCGCACCTTTTATAATCGCCTGTGAATATAAATCACTTTTCGATTTAAAATGAGCATAAAAAGCGCCTCGAGTCAGCTTTGCTTCTTGCATGACTTGGTCTATAGAAATCTTCTCAAAACCGTTATGGGCGAATAACTTTGCAGCACTGACTAATATTTTTTCTTTTGTTTGTTGTTTGTGTTCTTTATTCCAAGCCATTTTTTTGTTCCAGTCACTGTGGTTAATAAATTATGCCACGGATTTAAAATATGTTCTTGAACATATTTTAAAAGTAATTAAATTGAGGGCATCTTATTAAAAAGGAATGAAGCAAATGGCAGATGATAATCAAAATAACTTAGTACATATTTATGGCGAAAAAATGTCTAATTTTGTGCGCACAGTCATGATTGTATGTGAATACAAATCGATACCTTATACATACGGTTTTAACATTAAAGATGAAGCAGTTGCATTTAAATCTGAACAGCATTTAGAGCTGCACCCATTTGGTAAAATTCCAGTCTTATTAGATCAGGATTTTGCTCTTGCTGAAACTAGTTCAATTTGTCGTTATTTAGATAATAATTTTGTAGGAGCTAAAGTACAGTTCGAATCAGCTAAGCAATCTGCTTATCACGATGCTTTTTGTGCAATCGCATCTATTGATATCGATAAGGCAATTTTAAGAGAATTTTTAGTCGAATTTGCATTCCCAAAAGGAGAAAATGGCACTGTACGTATGGATGTTGTTAAAGCGGGAATACCAAATGTCCATAATGCTTTAAGCATTATAGGGCAAGAGTTAGCAAGTAATAATCAGGTTATAAATGGTGAGCAATTAAGTATTGCTGATGCCTTATTAGCGCCAATGCTGCACTATATAAATACTGTTACACGTGATTTTAAGCTTTTAGAAGAGCATCCTGAAGTGGAAAACTATTTAACAAAATTAATGACATTTGATTGTTGCAAAAAAGTTTTACTTTAAATTATAAAGCTTGAATAAGGCCATTAAATAATGGCCTTATAAACAAAATTAATCGTTATTCAGAATAAAGATCTGTTAAAAATCTATCAGAGCGAGGAATATGATAATCATCATAATCTAGTGAAAAGGCAACAGTCGTGGCTTTACCTTTAAGTTCACTTCTTGGAATAAAACCATAAGCGCGTGAATCAGCACTATTTTTACGGTTATCCCCCATTACTAAATAATGATCTTCAGGCACGATAGTTGTAGCAAAATTACTAAACTGGTCACTGCCATTTTTTTCGATACGAATTTTATGGGTAAAACCGTTAATTGTTTCATTGGCAAATAGTTCATTATTATTTTGGTTTGTTACAGCATAATTAAGCTTTTCACCATTAATAAATAAAACTTCATCTTTTAAACTGACTTTGTCACCGGGTAGTCCAATTACACGTTTTATTAAACGATTTTGTGCGGCATCTGATTCAAAAACAACAATTTCTCCACGTTCAGGTTCTCCTGTTTTGATTAAAGAAGTTTGACTAAAAGGGATTCTCAAATCATACGCCATTTTATTTACAACAATGCGATCGCCTTCTTTAATGGTTGGCTGCATTGAACCTGTTGGCACTGTATACCAATCGGCTACAGCGCTTCTAAATACAGACATTAAAACGATAAATACAACAAGTTGCCTATTATTTTTCCAAAAAGTTTTTAATTTACTCATAAAGTGATGTTCCCTATTTATAGTTTTTCTAATGCGATTATATAAGTAGGCCACACAAAGAATAAAAAGTTCATCGTGGAAATGTTTCAAAATATGTAAAACTCAGTTATGTATGGGTTACAATGTTTTAAATCTATTTTTATGTGTTGAATAACCTTGTTACCTGTTGAAGAAATTTATCCCTCATTAGTTGAAACCTTAAATAATAATACAATGGCTTTGTTACAAGCGCCGCCTGGTGCGGGTAAGTCAACTTGGTTGCCGCTACAACTTATTAGAGATAATCACTTTAAACATATCATTATGTTAGAGCCTAGGCGTTTAGCTGCGCGTAATATTGCAGGTTATTTGGCGCAATGCCAAAATGAAAAAGTTGGCCAAAGCATTGGTTTACGCATACGCCAAGAAAAACAAGTCAGCAAAGATACTCGTTTAGAGATTGTAACTGAGGGCATGTTGACACGTATGCTGCAAAACGATCCTGAGTTAACAGGTGTCGATTTAATTATATTTGATGAATTTCATGAAAGATCAATTGCCGCAGATACCGCATTAGCGTTTGCTTTAGAAACACAGTCAGCTTTAAGAGATGATTTAAAAGTATTATTAATGTCAGCAACGTTAGATGCACAGCATATTACTCAAAAGCTGGCTTCGTTTGATCATGACTGTCCTGTGATCACAAGTGAAGGGCGCAGTTACCCAATAGATGAAGTTTATATTCCTTTAAAAGATGAAACCCGTTGGTTAGAGCAGCTCCCGCGTATCATTAAACAAGCTTTAGCAGAGCAAACTGGTAGTGTTTTAGTCTTTTTACCAGGCCAAAAAGAAATAAACTTTGTTGCGCGTAATTTAAATGAGCTTGATGCCAATACAAGTGTTTTTAGTTTATTTGGCGAACAAGATAAAAATACCCAACAGCAAGCAATAAAACCAGCCGAGTTAGGTAAGCGTAAAGTGGTATTAACCACTAATGTTGCCGAAACCAGTTTAACCATTGCAGGCATTCGCATTGTGATAGATAGCGGTAAAAAACGCGCTGCTAAGTTTAATTTAAAAACCGGCGTCACTGAGCTTATTACCAGCAATATATCGCAATCGTCCGCAGTGCAAAGAGCGGGTCGTGCCGGAAGAATTGAATCGGGCATTGTATATAGATTGGGTTCTAAGCAAACTTTTGAGCGCCGTAATAGCCATGATTTACCTGAAATATTAAGTTCAGATATCAGTAACTTTGTACTTGAAGCAAAGCTATGGGGCGCAGATATAAATGAATTATGTTTATTAGATAAACCTTTAGTAGGGCAAATTGTACAAGCGCAATCATTATTACTTATGCTTGAGGCTATTGATGAAAATGGCAAATTAACAACAATAGGGCAAAAGGTATTATCTTTTGGCGCTGATATTCGTTTAGCGCATATGTTAGTCAAAGCGCAAACATTAGAAAATCAATATCCCGGCATTACAGTTTTAGCTGTGTATTTAACTGCCTTATTAGAAAGCCGTGTAAAAAGCAGTGATGAACTCTCTATTGCTTTACATAGCCAAATGCAAAACCCGCATCCTGTATTTAAAAAACAATTAAGCTATTGGCTTAAACGCTTAAAGTTAAAACCTGTATATGAATTAGAATCATCTTATTTAAGCATATTGCTTGCTTTGGCATATCCAGATCGACTTGCTAAAAAGCGCGGCAATGGCTATTTGCTTGCTAATGGCGCCGGTGCTGATTTATCGCAAGATTATTGGCATGAAGATGAGTTTATTTGTATTGCACAAATGGGCGGGTTAAAAGGCAGTAAAATATTCAGTGCAACCCCTTGCGATATTTCATTACTTGAAGAAGCATTACCACATTTATTTAATGAAATAGAAGTGTGTGAATTTGATGAAAAAGCAGGGAGATTCATACATGAAAACCGTATTATGTTAGGCGCTATGAGTGTAACTGAACAACAAATTCATACAGGCATAGATCAAAGTTTAAGAATACAAGCTTGGCTAACTTTAGTTAAAAAACACGGTTTTAAAGTATTTGTTGAAAATAAAGATGCCAAACAATTATTTATTCGTATGTCACTCGCTGCTGAATTTTTTCCTGAGCAATATAAACAAATAAATATGAATCTATTATTAGATTCACTAGATACTTGGTTAGCGCCATATTTATCGGATATTAAAAAGTTAGAGCAGCTAAAAAAATTCAATTATCTTGATGCGTTAAAAAATGTATTTGATTGGCAAATGCAAAGTAGTTTAAATGACATTTTGCCATTACGCATGTCTGTGCCCAGTGGTTCAAATGTGCGCATTGAATATCAACTAGATGGTCCTGCAAAACTCGCTGTACGCATGCAAGAAGTGTTTGGTCTTGCAAGTACGCCTATGCTGGCACAAGGTAAATTACCATTGCTAATGGAGTTACTATCGCCCGCGAAACGCCCACTGCAATTAACCCAAGACTTAGCCACTTTTTGGCAAGGCAGTTATAAAGACATTCAAAAAGAGATGAAGGGCAGGTATCCCAGACATTTTTGGCCAGATGAGCCAGCAACAGCGCAAGCTACAAATAGAATAAAAAGTAAAATGTGATGTAATTACAGTTTTAACTGGAATAAAAGGCTAGGAATTGTAAGTAAAAAGAAGGCAAGGCCTTCTTTTTTGGTTGGGTTGGTATTATGTTTATTAATATTCAGCTTGGTTACTATATATTTATTGAGAAAACTGTAGTTTTACTTGTCTTACTTTGTGCTCAATTAAAAGGCCTATAACGCCAGCTAAAACAGCTAACAAGCCACATATTCGTAACCAGTTATTGATACTTTCGTTAGAATCAAAGCTTTGCTTACGGCTTAAATAATAATACCTTTTTCCACCTTCAACATTTTTAACAAAATACTCGCCGCTTGAATCTTGCAGTTCAATTCTATCAAAATCTACACGGACAAGAATATCATCAGTCATTTGACGTTTACTCACTTGAAAAATACGTAACGCTTCATCATTTTTAATAATGCCAAGAGATTCATAGCTGTATGTTCTGGTAGTCTCAGGATCATATATCCATTTTTGTTGACCAGATATTAAAGCCGTGGCGCCTAATATAATTAACAACGATGATACCCAAATCCAACGTAACATGTATTTCATTGATTGGGTTTGGTATTGCTTTAAACTATTTTTTACAGCGCTGAGTTTGGCTAAATTCTGTTTAATATAATCAGGTTCAAATTGGTTAATAAAATTATCAAATTCAATATCAAAGGCATTTAATATTTGATTAAACATGTCATCAGAGGGAAATGCTTTATCATTTTCAAGTTTAGATAAGTACGATTGCTCTATACCTATTAGTTGAGAAAGCTCTGGTTGGCTCATCTCTTTATCTGTTCTTAGCTGTTTTATTTTTTGACCTAATGTCATGGGTAATTTCCTTTATCTTTTAAAAACAATGACATTCTTGAGTATTCATTTAGGAATAAACAGATGAATATTAGGTGATATCAGTGAATATAAAGAATTAAAGGAAATATTTACAGTATTAATGTGAAATCAGTATTAAAAAGTAGGGAGATAATCTAAGAAGCATTTTTGTATTTTGAATTAATCTGGTTTCGACCATTATTTTTTGAATAATAAAGTGCGGTGTCAGCTCTTTTTAATAATAATTCACCATTAATTTCTTCATCTTTTAATGAAGCAAGACCTATACTTACCGTTAAAATTTTGGAGCATGAAGAGAAGCCATGTTTCATTTTTAATTTATTAATATTCTTCCTGATGGTTTCAGCAACTTCAAAAGCACCTTTCTCGTTTGTTGATGGTAATAAAACAACAAACTCTTCACCACCAAAGCGAGCAGTAAAGTCAACCTCTCGAGGTAGTGAGCTTTCAATCGACTTAGCCACTGTTGCTAATGCTTTATCGCCCATATCATGACCATAATGGTCGTTATATTCTTTAAAGTGATCTATATCGATCATTAATAAAGACATATGCTGTTTAGCGCGTTTTGCTAGGGCGATATTTTCTGATAGCTTACGTTCATAAACTCTGCGGTTAGCAATTTGAGTTAAAGGATCAGTCTCACTAATATGTTTTAATTGTTGATTTGCTAGCTCTAGTTGTTTGGTTCTTTTAATTACTCTGGCTTCAAGCTCTTTGTTTAATTGCAACAGCTCCTGTTCGGCATGTTTTTGTTCTGAAATATCAATAGATACTATGATGATGTAATCAATATCATTGTTATTATTTAATACCGGAACTAAAGTTGACTGAAACCAGATTTCATTAGAATGAATATCGACAACAGCGGCTTCTAACTTCTGTTTACTTTTAGTAATTACAACTTTTTGTAAACAGTTATTCATCTTTTCCTTAAAATCAGTAGGGTAAAAATCAAAAGGGTAAGGTGTACTATAAAACTCACAAATATCTTTTATTTTTAATGACTCAACACCGGCTGAGCTCATGTATTGTAAATTAAAATTAAGATCGACAATTTTGGTGCAAACCGGGGAATTTTCCAACCAAGCATGGCTTTTTCTATTTGAGTCATCGAGTAATGCTGCTGTTTGTTTTTGTTTTGTAATGAGCTGCGCTTCTGCAACTAATTGGGAGACCTTACCGTTTGTTTCAAACGCAGGGTGTATACTGAAGTCAATCCAAACAAGTTCATTATTGATTGATATTTGAATTTCTCTTTTTACAGTACCGCCAGAGGCACAAATAAGACAATCTTGCTTTATTAAATCCTTTAAAAAGCGATCGTATTCAAACCAAGGGCAGTTCCAAAAGGGCTTATTAATAATATCAGATTCAGTTATACCTGCTTGAAACATGGGAGATTGATTGGCAAAAATCAAAATACCATTTATATCTAAAATGACGACAAAAGTCTGCATATTATCTAGATAGTGGTGCAAATCAAAATTAGACTTCAATGTCATACTTAAAACTCACTGTTTATACTTTTTTATCCAGTTTTTTAAGTGTAGTCTAAGTATGTTGAACAGTATTAATTATCCTGTAAGAGCAGGGGATATTATTTTTGTAAGTTAAGAAAATTTAACCATTGAGCATGGTATTCAGACATTTTTTTATGACGTTTTGATTGTTGGTGGTCAATTTTATCTTGTGAAGAAAAAAATGGTCCTACACGACAAAAAGCACAATATTTATCGGATAAACTCGCTTTAGCGTAATTAGGTATTGTGAGTTGTTTACTTATTTCAGTATGGGTTTGATTACTATAAATATAGGTATTTCCTTGGGTATCTTTTACATGTTTATCTCTATCAACATTGCGAATTTTGTATCCTGGAAAGTGATTGATATCAAAATTCATTTGTCCTAAATATGTGATTGGATTTTTATCATTTTCAAGACCTATTAA
>Ga0105354_1000496_pt1 | contig 24574 bp, 21 predicted proteins | sample GOMGulsemesocosm_FD_83658 | JGI IMG/M metagenome (GOLD analysis project Ga0105354, IMG submission 83658) | Methane-oxidizing microbial communities from mesocosms in the Gulf of Mexico - GOM9B Gulf of Mexico | ecosystem: Environmental > Aquatic > Marine > Cold seeps | place: USA: Gulf of America...
CTAGTGATGTTACTAAACCCCGGTTGGAGTTTTTTGCTGACGCCGGTGCTGTGCGGCGCCCTGATCATTGCGGCTTTAGGTTACCTGTTAAACAGGGCGCTTAAAGCTTAGGAACATGCCAATTCTCGTCGTTATCCACTGTCGACAGAGGCGGGCTTTTGCCACAGGAAAAGTTTCACAACTGCACTTGTTCACAGCTTCTAGGCAGAGCTGTAGCTGAAGGCATTTATTTACACTTCACTGGACTTTCAATAGGATCTGCTGCAAGTTAGTTGTCTGAACAAAGGGCTTGCAGAGTGTCTCTAAGAGTTAAAACTTGTATTCCCTGAAAGGCCTAAGTAACAAGGCTCTGCTAGCCAGTATGCTGCCGGTTACTAGACTGCTTCAGGTTTGCTTATATTGAAAAAAATGTAAAAGTAGTACATCATTGTATTTGTTCGATAAATAGTTCTGAGATTTATAGGAAATAATTTGAATCCACCGAAGCCCGAAGTCTCTGTGCCCTCATCTAAACCAACTGCTAGCCCGACTGTCACCAGACAATTATTGGCTGTGGAAAAACTTAGCCAGGCACTTACTCAGAGAGTGGGTTCGTTCTATGAGCAGGGGCTAGATCTTAAGTACATTGAATCTAATAATCTCGATTCTAAAATTCTTTTACAAACCAAGAGAAATCAACACAGCGGTGCCACCCGAGAGCTGCTTCTACAAAAACAGCGCCTCGATGAAATAATCCTGCCGCATCAACAAGAGAGCAGGGTGATACTGGATAATATTTTACATTTGTTAATTGACAAGAAAAACTCCAGGCGTCACTTTGAAATCATCCTCGGCACCATCTTATTAAATTACCCTATCGATAAGAGTGATGCTAAATTTCGCAACCGCATCGAGATAAGTAAGTCACTGAAGCCGATGTACCAATGTGCATTAATGTCGCTATTGCTCGATAGTATGCTCAAAGATGGCTATCAATTTAAATCTCAGTACCTTTCGGATCTACTCAGTGATTACAAGTTAGAGCAGATAAAAATACAAGAGAGCAAAGAGAAAGAAATCAGGAACAAAAAACAAGTATCGCAGAACCCGGCGTTAACAGAGCTTCAGCAAATTTTTGTCGAATTAATTTACCTTAAAGAAATGGGCTTGTATTCGCCAAAGTCCCTGGAAATATTGGAGAGGACCGGGGAAAATAATCTTTTAGATATGAATAACCGCCAGGAGTTGTTAGCGCAGAGCAAGCTAAGCGCCCAGCAATTTCACCACTACGGTGTCGGAGTTCTAGAGATACGCGCAGTGCTACCGGTCGATAGTACTTATCGAAGTCGCTCTTTTTACAATAAAAAGTTTAACAGTGAAGAAACACAGGACACAAAGAAGCAGGAGCTGGAAAAACAACAGCAAGAAAAGGACAAAGCTGAACGCATTGCGCAGATGAAACAAGCCGCTCGTTTTACCTTCATTAAAGAGCAGATGGATCCTAAAGCGAGTGCTAGCACCGAGATTGAAGAGCTACTTAAAGTTTGCCGGGTGTACTCCTCTTTCATTTTGTCGGTCAAAACTACGGTCGATAAAGAGTTGCATATTAAAGCTTACGATATGATGAAAAAACAGGCGCAAGCAGGGGAGCTCAACCAGTATTTTACCGATAAATTATTGTCGATGATGGGGCGTTTTCCCATCGGTAGCGGCATCTATTTCATTGAAATGCGTCGCCACGCTCACGAAAACGGCAGTGTCGATAAAGCGGTAGTGGTAGGTCTGAATCCCTTCGATGCAGATGAGCCGATAGCTCGCAGAGTCACCACTAACTATCGATACAAATTAGCGGTGACCACAGGCACTGTCTCTAAAGCATTCAACTTATATTTCGAAGCTGCCCGCGATGTGGAGATTTTTTCGGAGAAGTTGCAAAAACGCTTTCGCACTCAGTATAAAGCTGAAGACGGGGATACCCATTATAGCTTCAGAGCTAACGATGCTTTTCGCACACTGGCAATTTCAGATAAAAAGCTCTGGTAGGTGCTGGTTCCCCAGCACCGTTATCTTCTATAGGGGACCAGGTTTATCGGTATAAGCATCGTCATCTCCCTCAAAACCACGCAGTACATTATAGACGTTCTGTCCTATAGGCCCTACATCGTAGCCTCCCTCCATTAAAAAGACACAGGGCAGATTTAAATCTGCTATCAGCGAGCCCATTGTCAGATAGTCCTGCGTGGTTAATTTAAAAGTGGAAATTGGATCCAGAGCAAATGTATCGACCCCCAGAGGCACTATCAGCATATCGGGGGAGTATTCCTTGATTGCGCTAGCCGCAATCTGCAAAGCTTGGGTCCACTGCTGCATGTCAGTACCATCCCCAAGGGGAATGTTTAGGTTAAACCCCTCTCCGGCACTCTCACCTGATTCATCAGCGAAGCCTAAAAAATAAGGGAAGTTATCCGCAGGGTCACCGTGTATCGAAACAGTAAATACATCACTGCGCTGATAAAAAATATCTTGGGTGCCATTGCCGTGGTGAAAATCTACATCTAATACACAGACTTTAGCGGCGCCATTATCCAGTGCCGCCTGAGCGCAGATAGCAGCGTTGTTGAGGAAACAGTAGCCGCCATAGTTAGCTTTGTGAGCGTGATGGCCCGGTGGTCGGCTCAGACTGAACGCTGCCTTGTGACCTTGTTGTTGCACGGCTTTTAGGCAGCTCAACGCTGTTTGCACTCCGCTGTAGGTAGCCTGCCAGGTCCCCTGCATAATAGGTGAGTCACTGGAGAAGGCATAACGACCTACTTGCGCGTTCAAATTTTGATGCGCACTACGTTTTAACCCAGGTACAGGCCAAATGTACGGAATTACGTCACCGCTGTTTCCCGCCGCTTGCCATTTTCGGTGAATACTCTGCAAAAACTCCACATAATCAGCATCGTGAACAGCCAATATAGCTTGCATTCCAAAATCTTCAGTCTGACTAAACTCGCTGACCCCATTAGCTTTAAAGGCACTGATGATATTGTCCAGACGTGAAGGGTTTTCAAAACAATCCACCAGTTTTCCATGGTGCATTTCACCGCTGGCATCGTGCATTGCATAATCTGAATTTAAAAATATACGCATAAGAGGACCTTGAAATTGTTGTTTTTTGCTAGTGGTAGAGATTTTTCAGTTTGTTATAACAATGTTTTAGCCCTTGATAAAGCGTTTTTTAGCTGCGTCGTCTGAGGGAGGGCGAATGCATCGGGCAGTATCCAGAGCTGCCATCAAGGCGCAATAGAAAATATCAGCGATGTGCTACGGCTGTAAACGACAAGTCACAGCTTCAAGCATGCGCTGCCCTGGGTAATAACAAGTTGCTACAAATGATAAGTCCCCTCGGGTTTTGCAGTGATTTGTTCGCTATAATCTTTTGGTAGGCGTAGAGAAAGATCCGGGGTGTGATCATAAAGCGTCGGTCAATTCGAATAGCAGCGACCTTTAAAAATTGTAAAGGAGTAAGTGATGGCATTGATCCATGAAGTGCAATTTAGCGCGGTAGCTTCTGTGCGTGCCCATGAGGTTAATTCTCGCGGGGCGGCAGATATACTGGTATACAAAGTGAATTCTAAGGCCGATGCCTATCAAAATGATTGTCTTTGGTATCAGGTAAGTAGCAGTGCCACAGCCAGTGCAAAAATCATCTGGGTTAAGTCGCGCTCTGCGGCAAATTTATTAGTGTTCTTTGTCGATTCTAGCGCTGCGGCCCAGTGGCAGAATGATCATCCATTAAAAGGTAAACTTTAGTTTTCCACAGGAGCGAAATTTTCAACTGTAGAGCCAATACCGCTGTTCGTCGTGGCCAGTTCAATCGCTGTATCGGGCAATTGAGCTTGTGCGATGAATAGGAACAAAAAAACGCACTTGGCACACAGTGGTAGAAAATCATTGTCGACCTGCTACCGGCTTGCCCGCTTTTGTTAATTACCTTTGTATACTGGTAGAACCAACAAAAAACTACCCGCTAAGTAATCTACTAGAACCAGCAAAAAGCTATCAGCTAAGTGATCTGCTAGAACCAACAAAAAGCTATCAGCTAAGTAATCCGGTAGAACCAACAAAAGTTACCAGCTAAGTAATTCTCTTCTCCATCCATAAAATTAACAGGGTCATCAATAAGGGTATGATGTCAAGGCTGTTTTCTAAATTAAACTCGCACATCTATGCAGACAGGCATTGTCTTTTGCCGACAGCTAATATATAAAATAACGCTATAAGAGTATGATTTTTTATCAAATCCCTCTTCGCAGCGCAGCGTTTTTCTGCAACAACACTCGCCAATCTGACTTGTTGTGGGGGCTATGCAGTAATTATCTATCAGATCAAACCTCGCAGGGCGGATATGCTTGAAAATGGCCCCAGTAGCCCAGAGTAACATGTGATAGTGGCGTATTTCCTCTATCTGCAAGCTGAGTGAATGAGGGAGTGGTTTTCAGCCCCGGGAAAGCCTTAGTGAGCGATAATAGCACCTATGCTGTTGCTATTTTCAAACTGCAACCAGGGCCAGGCGCAAGCTATAATGAACCGGGATCAGGCAGTTAGTCGTCAGCGATGAGCGCGCAGTCGTTCCCTTTTACAGTGTCACTTTGCTCTGATACTAATCCACTGCATTGATTAAATCGGCTTGGGCTGTAACAAAGTATGGATTTCATGAGCCTAAACTTTAACGAGACCTTATGCATGCCTAATAACCAATTGCAAAACTACAAGCGAATTATCAGCCGTTACATCCAGGCCAAAGATCAAAATCGACCGCATTTATTAACCAAAGTGTTCAGCGGTAACGCGCAGTTACAAATGCAAGTAAACAGCGAAAATATCGCCTTTCCTAGCCAGACTCATGGGCTGCAAGATATTACCCAGGTACTGGTCAAAAATTTTGGCCAGAGCTATGAAAATATCTATACATTTTGCATCAATGAGAGCGTCACTGTTAAAAATGGACTCTTAAAATGCCAGTGGCTGGTGGGGATGTCTGAAAGAGAAACGGGTAGCTTACGCATAGGTTTTGGCGACTACCATTGGCAGTTTTCAACAGCTGATGATGTTTTAGTCGATAGCTTGATGATTAAAATTGAGCAGATGTTGGTATTGAGCCCTGAACACCAGGACGCGTTAATGTACCCGTTGGAAAATTTAACTTATCCATGGTGTAGCCGCCAGAGTTTAATTGATCAGTTGCCAGATTTAACGGTATTGCAACCTCTGAAGTCGGTGTTATGAGTTAACTATCACTTCAGCCACATTAGCGTTACTGTCATACAGCCCAGGGAATATACTTAATAGTAAGATACCCTTGTTAGCCTGTGAGGACGTACTCAAGCCAACCCCATGTCTTGAAAATTTTCCAAGCCCGGAGCTGCCACCGAATTTATGTGCATGTTCTTTTTTCAACAGGCTTTTTAATTACCATTAATAGATGTAAAGATGCCGATATCGCACAAAGATCTACAACGTATAAACAGAGCAGTTGAATACGCCGAAAAGAATTTGGGCCAAATGATTAGTGTAGCGGCCATGGCCAGACAGGTGAACATGTCTGAATTTCATTTTCACCGTACCTTTAAAGCGGTGACTAATGAGCCATTTAACCAATTCATGCAACGCAAAAGATTAGCCCAGGCTCTGTTTGAATTGCGCGCGCCGCAACAGCAGAGTATTCAGCAGATCGCCCTTAACTGCGGCTTTTCGTCACAGGCGAATTTTGCCAAGGCATTTGGCAAATATTTTGGTTTTAGCGCATCCACTTATCGCAAAGGCGAGAGCAACAAAAAAAGCAAGAATGGAAAACTATCCAGCAAAATTGGAAAAACCCTGCAACCGCAAAATTTATATCATGGCAACTTATCAAGCAAAGACAGGGAATTGCTAAAAGAGCAGTGTAAAGGCATACAAATAATAGAACTGCAAACTCAACACTATTGTTATGTCGCTAGCACTGAAGGTTATCACTTGAGTGGAATTGTGCAGGCTTGGGCCAGGTTAGCTGAACTGTTAGCCAGTTTAGAAGTACCTTTCCAAGGTGATAACCGCAATGTTGGTTTTTGCCAGGATAATTACTTTTTAACCCCTTTTGAGCAGTGTCGGTACGAGGCGGGTTATCAAATTGATGATCCGCAGGCACTGCTAGATAAAAATATAGCGCTGCGAACTCTGCATGCAGGGCGTTACTTAAGTGCCCGCTTTGCCGGTAAAATCAGCCAGTTAAGGCACCCTTTTTATCTGTGGTTATTCAGTGAATACATACCCTCAAAGCATATATTAGTGGCCGGTAAGACAGTGATGGAACGCTATATAAGCGTTGATACAGAAAGAGACCAAATAGAATTAGAAATATTAGTCAAGGTTCATTGAGGAAACGACGAACAACAGTGATGACCTGTTCGCATATTCCATAGCAATATCTGTCAGGAATTTCTGCAGGAATTGCTTAAGATGGCCTTTTAGATTATCCAGTAGCAGGTTAAAGATGAGCGAAGCAGTGACAGATCATAAGCAAAATAGCACCGATGAAATGCTTAACGCGCCAGTATTTGGCTTATTTATGCGCATGGCGATGCCGATTATTATAGGTCTGTTAGTCAATGGCCTGTATAACTTTGTAGATGCTATTTTTATTAGCCGCGCAGTCGGAACAGAGGCCATTGGTGGGGTGTCTGCCGCTTTCCCTGTACATATGGTATTGATCAGTATCAGCGCTATGATGGCCGGTGGTATGGCCTCAATACTGTCTCGCCGGCTCGGTGCGGGAGAGGGGCAGCAGGCCGATGCAATTTTTAGCTCATCACTGTTTCTGGCCGCGATGGTGGGTTTGTGCTGCACCGCAATCATACTTATCTTTAAAGTACAGATTTTTAGCTTGTTGAAATTGCCCGCTGCACTGCAAGGTTACGCCATAGAATACATCACTCCTATCGCTCTGTTTACTGCCGTGAGCTTCTGCGCTGGTATTATCAGTGATGCCTTTCGCGCGGAGGGAAAAACAATGGAAATGATGAAGTTGATGGCTCTCTCCTCGCTGTTAAACATTGTATTAGATGCGTTGTTTTTATTTGTATTCGAATGGGGTGTAGCAGGCGCTGCATGGGCGACTGTGATCGCGATTTGTGTATCATTTTTGTATTCAATCAAGATACTTTCCTCTGGCAAGCACCTGATTAATTTTGACTTGCAGTATTTTAAGCTACAGGGAAAAATCCACTTAGAGGCTCTGTCTCTAGGGATTCCAGTGTTTTTATCTTATACCGGCTATGCGGTAATGTTGATGTCAGTTAACTTTGCTATCGTCAATGTCGCCAGCGAGGGTGCGGATTTGTTGATCAGTGGACACGGCATTTTCAACCGCACATTTATGCTGATTTTCTTGCCGGTGCTGGGGATGATGATCGCTTTTCAAACCTTTGCCGGATTTAATTACGGGGCTAAGCGCTACGACAGAGTAGCAGAAGTATTGAAAGTGTCGATACTCACCAGTGGTGCTTATGCGCTGATCTGGAGCGTACCTATGTTATTTAAATCCGAATGGATCTTTCAGATATTTACCACCGATCAGGCTCTAATCGAAGCGGCCGCGAGTATCTCTAGTGTGGTCTTTATCGGTTTTGTCACTGTCGGTATTGGCATGATGTGCCCGGCACTGTTTCAGGCACTGGGCTTCGCCAAGCCTGCGGCTCTGCTAAATGCTTTTCATACCTATGTACTGCTATTACCGGTGTTGTGGATTTTCTCTAATAAATTTGGCGTGCCGGGAATATGGTGGACTTTTCCGGTGATAGATCTGATCGCTACAATAGTGGTCGGCAGCTATACTTACCAGTTTATGCGTAAGCTAACTCGCGAGCCACAGTTAGCCGCAGGCTAATTATAGAATTTAGCGGACTTATCTACCTCTACGGAATATCAATATCAACGAAGAGGGTTTTATTCGCAGAGCATTGTGCCAACAGCTACTAATACAGCGCTGTTGGCCAATACTTTCTTTGGGGGAGCTGAATGTTAATCAGCAGTTTGCTATCGATAGTGAGCATAATCCTAAATGCTATTCTCTCTATTCTACAAAGTGGTTGTTGCCTGACCTAGACACAGCTGAAATGTTTGGCATCGCTGTATGCTACCTGTGCCAGGCTTTTTTTAGCCAAATGTTACCTGGGAGAGAGGATGTTTAAAGCGCTCTACTTTGATTTAGATAACACCTTGATTCATCGCCAGCGCAGCATCGAGCGCTACGCTGAGGTTTTTGTAGAGCACTTTGCAAGCTCTTTAAATTCGACATCGGCAACATCTATTGCGCAGATTATAAAAGGGGTTGATAACGGCGGTTATCTTGTCGCCAACTCGGGTTATAGCAGTATTAAGCAAGCGGTGACAGATAAGCTACATCGTCAATTTCACAGAGAAATCCGCGTCGAAAAATCAGCGTTGTTAGCGCATTGGCTGAAGTATTTTCCAAGCTGCAGCGTGGTTATGGCGGGGGCGAATCAACTGCTTACACAGCTAGACCAACAAAAGATGCATATAGGAATCATCTCCAACGGTGCACAGGCAAGTAGACTGGCAACCGCCAGAGCGCTGCAGGGGTATCACTGCGTGGATCAGTTGCTGAGTTCTGGGGAAGCCGGCATTAAAAAGCCTGACCCACAAATATTCCAGCGGGCGATGACAGCGGCTGGTCTCACAGCACAGCAGTGCTGCTATGTTGGCGACCATCCACTTAACGATATTCAGGGGGCCAGGAGTGCAGGAATGACAGCAATCTGGCTAAAAGGTTTTCATCCCTGGCCAGCGGGGTTGGAAGAGCCCGAATACAGCATAGCTTCACTCGATGAAATAGCTTCTATAATATTCCCTGCTAAGTGTACTGAGTGCGCAGTCAATTAAACGTTCCCGGCTTTAAGTGCCTGCTGCACAAAAGTTAAAAAACAATCCAGTTTTGCCGAGGTTCGCCGATGTTGTCGGTACAGGGCACTGACTGTCGACGTTGACTGTATTTCGTCGCTGAGTACTTCTACTAGCTGCCCGCTGGCAATTAAACTATCGGCGAAGTGCGAGTAGATATTGGCAATGCCCACACCACGCAGAGCGGCTTCCATTAATACAAAAGTGTTGTTGCTGTACATTTTTCCGCGCAATTTTATCTGACTATCGATAAAGCCCCAGTGGTTGCGCATATCGGTACCTGACTTAAACATAATCAGCTGGTGATTTTTTAAATCTTCGACCTTGCTGGGTGTTCCCCACTCTTGCAGATAATCTGGGGAGGCGACCATGACTAAGCGCATTTGCAGCATATCGGTTTTATACAACCCGCTATCTGAGAGTTTTGTCCAAGTGCGAAAGGCAACATCAATATCATCCTCAATCAAATCCATCACTTTGTTACTTAGGATGATATCCAATTCGATTTGCGGGTGCGCCAACATGAAATCCAGCGCAATTTTGCTCAGTAAGTTTTGGCCTAATACTACCGGAGTAGTGATGCGTAACAGGCCCTTGGGGGCACCGGTCAGCTCTTTTAGTTGATTGTCCAGTGCTTGCCAGTCGCTCAGCAGTCGTCTGCCTTGTTTATAGTAAATGTTTCCGGCATCGGTCAAGGCCATAGACCTTGTGGTTCTGTACAACAGTGTTTGATCTAGCTCGGCTTCTAGCTGGCTGACTGCTTTACTGACTGAGGAGCTTGGAACTTGTAAATATTTTGCAGCTTCGGCAAATGATTGTTTGTCCACTACTTGACAGAATATTCTTAATAAGTGGTATTTATCTGTGGTACGTCGCATTTATATATTCTTTTAAAGAAATAATATGTTTGATTATAGGGTCTTTGTGCATGTTAAGAAACTAGTAGAATCAGCTTTTTTCTGTAGCAAAGGGGATAACATGTCCAGTAAATTATTTTTTGGCTCACGTCTGGCTGTTTCTTTAGGAGATCAATTTTTGTTATTTGTAGTGCCAATCATGGTGTTTCAAATTACTCAGAGCATTGCCTGGTCGAGCCTGGCTTTCGCCTTAGAAACAATCCCCAGGGTTGTTTTCAATCCATTCGCCGGAATAATAGGTGATAGATATTCTCCTTTAAAGGTGGTTAAAATTAGCTTGTGGCTGAGGTCGATGCTTTGCGTAGCGGCAATTTTCTTCTCTTGGCTGCTGGGGGAGGGTGCGCTGTTAAGCATTATTGTATTGTTATCGGCGCTGGTGGGGCTGGCTTCTACCCAGGGCTTTATTTCCACAGAAGTACTATTGCCTAAAGCATTTAAAAAGACTCCTTTTGCCCGAATTCAAGCTTGGGTGCAGTCGGTCGATCAACTGTCGATTATTTGCGGGCCCCTATTGGCGGCCGTAGTGTTGCAGTATTTCAGCTGGCAAAGCGTGATAATAGTTGCCTGCAGTCTGTTCGCAATCGGTCAGTTGCTATTTGCCTTGAGCAGTATCAGGATAATAGATGATGACAATACACTGGCAACGGACGTTGCAGGGGGGCCTGCGAATAATCAGTCAGTCATCCAACAGTTACGACGCTCACTGGATTTATTGTTGGGCAACAAAGTATTACTAGGCGTAGTGGGGCAAACGGCACTGGTCAATTTAGTGTTTGGCGCAGTCATGGCGACCGCAGCGGCATTTGTCACAGGTAAGTTCGCAATGCCCGCGACATCTTACGGGTTACTGCAGATGATGGGGGCACTGACTTCAATTGCTGTACTGAGTTTAACGGCACTTTTTGTCAATAAACTTGCCCTGAGGAGCATAGGTTATATCTCCTTCAGCTGCATATGTTTTGGCGGAGCTCTGTATGCACTCGGTGACAATTACTGGCTGTTTTTTATTGGATTCATGATAGTGCTGGGGTTTGATGGCATGTTTAATGTGTACATTCGCACCACCAGACAAGCCATAATTGCGCCGGCAGATTACGGTAAAATTACCGGTGTGATCATATTCTTTAATAATTCAACCAAACCTGTAGCGGGGTTGCTGATAGGTGCGTTTAGTGGATTGCTCAGCGCTGAAACAGTGATAGTAGCGCTGGTGCTCTGCTGTGCTGTATTAGGAACTCTGCTGTTTACTCTGGCTGTGAGGGGGAATGAAGGGATAAGTGGAAAGTGGAAAGTGGAAAGTCGGAAGTAGTGAGTAGTGAGTAGGAAATAGGAAGTAGCGCGTAGGGGCTGGGGGAAAAAGGGCACGTTAGTAAGGGGGACTAACGTGCTTAAATTCACTCTAAAAGGGTAAGTTACTCCTTTATTTAAAGGAGATTTTATAGTTGACCAATAGACGGTTTTCGTTGGTATCTACAGTCTCGCTGGAGCGGACTGTAGAGTTGCGCCAGCGCACTGATAGACCATCAACATCCTGGAAAGCGTATTTAAGTTCAACGTTGCGCTCCCACTCGGATCCATCTGCCTGGCCGACTTTAGTAATGTTGTCGCCATGGGTGTAGCGAGTCATAAAACTTAGGCCCTTAACTTTCTGAAAGTCATGATCCAGGCGAAGTTGCCATGATTGCTCATCAGCCCGGTCAAAATCCAGGCGCTGCACTGAGTTCCAGGTGCTTAAGCCAGTGTCGTCAGATCCGCCCCACCCCTCGATGTACTCGTCACCGTTAACGCCCTGGTAAGAGGCCGTTACCTTGGAGTTTTGGTAGGAGACTTGCGCCGCCAAATTGACTAAATCACTGTCATAAGTAGATGCGACATGACCGACGGCATTTCCGTCCGCTTTACCACTGTAAAAGTGGCCATCAAACTTAACTTTGATGTCGTTAGAAAAAATGTACGGATAGTTAACGTTGACATAGGCTTGCTGCAATACATCTTCAGCTTCACCGTAAGCGGCACTGACATTCAAGCCGTTATCAAAACTATAACCACCACCAAGCACTTTTACTTCGTAATCTTTACCGCTGGTATCTTGGTATTTATCGAAAGTTTCACTGGTTTTAGCAGAGGCTCTATCCGACCAGATACCGTAGACATTGGCGTTACCAAAGTTACCTTCCGCCATCACCGCCTGAGTCGAGCTAGGTGTAGATCGCGAATCGGAGTCATTGAACAGTGGGGTGCCTAATACCATGCGACCCGCCTTTAGTTTGCCGTTTTCGCCGAGTTTAACTTTTACAAAAGCCTGGCCAATTTTGGCGTAACCGCGTTGTGCTGATCCATCGTCGCGCAGCAAGCCTGTGCCACCGTGACCATTTTCTCCGCTGAGTTTTTGCGCACTAAAAATTGAGGCATCAAAACCTACAATATTATTAAGGTAGCCAGATGTGAAGTCTAAACGCAGTGCCTGAGACATAGCTTTAGAATCTGCCTGGTCAACTTTGTCGCGATTAAAATAGTAAGTACGCAATCCTAGATCTAATTTACTGTCGGCAAAAAAACCGTTACTCGATTCTGCCGCCTGTACTTGCATACTGGCAGCAGCCAATATTGCAGTAGAAATAAGGGTAGGTTTGATTAACATTTTGATACTCCAAGTTTTGTAAACACCCCAATGGCATTTGTAAATTAACCCTTCAGCATTAAGCTTAGACTATCCTTCAGATTTTTTGCTACAGGGATAGAAAAAAGTGTATGTCTGAGTGCTGAAGGCAGTGTAAGCAAATCATTTTTCCCTGGATAGGATTGTTATTGCATTGTTGATGTGCAAATTTGCACCATTGAAAAATGCAGCTTATTTTTTGTTGGTATTGTTGGTTATCAGCCCATTGGAATATCCATATAACAAAAAAGTCTGATAGATTAGGTGTTACAGAGACGTTCTAGGAAAAGGTGGCGAATATGAAAGAAGTTTTTTTAGCGCTAATTTGATGTGGTTTTGGATGTTACTCTATTTTATACAGAAATATTTATCTTATGTGTGCAAAAAAGCACCAAATGTTTTTTCTTAAATGACCACATAAAGCACTCGATTCTTTGTGCGTTGTGTAAGTTCCAATCCGTATTTGAACTGGGTTCAGAAAAGTTTGGATTGCACTAGGGCAAGGTGGACATAGGCTGTAGCGACTTTAGCGACTTTAGCGGTTTTTGGAGTATTTAGTTTTCCAATAGAAACTGAACTATTGGGTGTTTTTCCTATTCTATTGGTGATTATCACGAAGCGGCACTCATTAGATATGCAGAGATCAAAAATATCGTTGCTGCAACGAATTTGTTACTTTGATGGGCAACGTATAGTCTCATAAACATCAAAGCCCGAAGTCAATGATAACGGCGCACTTAAACATCCATCATTGGATACCGCCGATAGCCGTTTAATCATGGTTGCTTGCTATTTATTGGTAGTGTCAGTGGCCAACTCGTTTAAGTCAAAACTAATACAGTTTAATCATCCCTAGGAGGGACATCATCAGCTGTATCTCTAAAACTTCCATTATCATCAGACCCTTCTCTAATGTTAATTTTCACATCAAATTCAATTTCTTATTTTCTAGCGAAGCATACGGAACCAGCGCCACAAACTAAGAATATCCGCTAGTGCCGCTGCGACATAAGTCAGGGCGCAGGCTTGTAAGATACGCTTGGCAGCAGCCATATGTTCTTCTGGTAAATAGCCTTGCGCTAAGATAGGCAATGCCTTGTTATAACTGGCGTCATATTCTTCGGGTAATATAGCGGCGTACATCAGCACCGAAACAAACATAGTTAAAAGACCGATCGCCCCTCCAAAAAACATAATCACTGGGCTCTTTAGCAAGATTGTAAGTAGCGGGATGCTTATTAAAATCAGCGAACCTGCTCGTTTAATCATTTGCGCCTTACCCAAATAGCGCTGGCGTAAATTTGTAACGGCTTCGTTGTTATTAAATTGAATGGCATGGCCGACTTCGTGGGCGGCTACTGCCACAGCAGTAAGTGATTTACCTTTAAAAACATCAGGGCTGAGACACACCACTTTTTCATCCGGTGAATAATAATTATCACCCGCTGACCCCATCTCCACTTTCACTTCCTTTAGTTTAAAGCGCTCAATCAGATGCGTTGCTAGTTCCGCCCCCGTGCCGGGCATATCGGGTAACGGGGTTGAGTATTTACGCAAAATATAGCGTACCCAAAGTGATGGGCCGTAAGCCAAAGTAGCCAGTAAACATAGTAATAAGAGATAAATCATGTCTTTAAACGTCGCTAGCTTGAGTTTTAAAAATAGCAAATGAAGTGCCCTAGTGTATATCCATCTCGCCTGGAAGGATTGTACAGTATTTCGTTACGGTCGGCCTAAGAGGGGTTTTAGCAATCTAGCGCGTAATATAACTATACCTTCGAGGTTGTCATCGACTATATGAGCATCCTTGTAAAGAAAGTCGCTGACCAAGAATCCGGTCGTTATCAATTTAGGGTCGGAAGTCCCCGATTATCTAGACAGCTAATTAGGAGTTAATCAGTTTGATGTCTGCTTTCCGACTAGATTTCATTTTTTTATAAAAATTTTCATGGGAACCTAAGCTGAGTAAATAAATCTCTATGTTTGTTTCATTCCATGAATAGCCTAATAAAGCCTGGGAATTTCCGAAATCGAACTTATGCACTCGTAAATGAGAAAAGTCACCTTTTTTTGTTGTGCCTATTTCAGGATTGGCAATTATTACATCGATTTCATTTTCAATTATTGTAAGCTGAGAATCGGATAATTTCTTTAACGCACTAGTGAATCGCCTGGATTCATAGACATCAATCTCGTTTTGTACGTCTGACATATCTCTTTGTTAACCCTTGTTTTACTTCTTCAGTGGCAAGTAAGGATTCGCGCACAAATTCATAGGATAAATCTGGGTTATCCATCATCGTCCGTCCAATTTTTGCCCAATACTCTATTTGCTTAGGCACAGATCGGCCTTCAGCTTCTGCATGAACTTTGGCGTCAGTTACAAAACTATCATCTAGCCTTACGCTAGTAGCCATAATTTAATTCCTACTCTACAAACAATTGATCGATCATCGAGACAATACTATGCGACAAAATGTCGCGCAATGCAATAAAGTGCGACATTCTTTATGTCAGCTCTATTCTTTACTGTCATTCAATCATTGGAAATGAGAGCTTGTTGGGGCTCCGTTGCAAATAAGACCCATTCAATATAATGTCTCGTAGTTTGATAGGTACCCTCCGTGAATTTGTTTAAACATCGTCACTTTCAGTATGACATTATTATTTGGGCTGTGCGATGGTACTGTAAATACGGTATCAGTTATCGAGAACTCGAAGAAATGCTCTGTGAACGAGGGGTTGAAGTTGATCACACGATTATTTATCGTTGGGTTCAGCGATACGCACCTGAAATAGAAGCAAGGTTGAAGTGGTATTGGCGACCTCGATCTGTAGTGGTCAAGTAAACTTGGCCGTTCAATTGTAAGTTTCCCAGTATGGCTACTAACAAGTTCTAGATCTATACGGCATTTCCGTCCGACTTCTTCGGACTATATCGGGTAAACGCATGTCCTGATACATAGTGGCTGTTAATTAAGTTGTTTTCAGAACCGCACAAGCGCCTGGGAAACTGGGTGCTTATCCCTAAGCCTGTACCGACTCATCTGTAATCTAAAGCAATGGGCCACTCATCCACTAAAACCACAGAAATTTATTTGTTGTGATTGGTGAGCAAGAACGAAGTTTATTTCTGGGGGCCTGGGAATAAATATTCAGTATATGATGATACGGCACAGGTAAAGACCTTTTAAAGATGTTTTAAGCGGTCCTTTGTCTGTTGTTTGCTATACTTTTGGTATAATATGACTGAATAAACGACCTAAAAAAGGTGACTTATGAAGTCAACACATCCCATTCTCGCCGATATTAGTGCGGGAATATCTGAGCTTAAAAAAAATCCGATGGCTATTATCGAACAAAGTGAAGGTGCACCTGTCGCTATTTTAAATCGTAATGAGCCTGTTTTTTATGCCGTTCCTGCGGCGGCATATGAAGCATTAATGGATCGACTAGAAGATATTGAGTTAAGAGCGATTGTTGAGTCTCGATTGGATCAGCCTGAAATAGAGGTTTCGTTGGATGACCTATAGGCTTTTATTTCGTGAGGATGCGCTGAAAGAGTGGGGAAAATTGGATGCCTCAATTAAAGCACAATTTAAGAAGAAGCTCGCGGAACGTCTAGAAAACCCTCGTGTAGAAAGCTCGCGATTGAATGGCTTAAAGAACTGTTACAAAATTAAACTCCGCAATGCTGGATATCGATTGGTATATCAGGTCAGGGATAATGAAGTTGTAGTATCTGTTGTTTCTATCGGCAAGCGCGAAAGAAATGCGGTGTACAAAGCGGCAGCTAAGCGTATTTAGAAAAACTCTCGAACCCAAAAACAAGGAATGAAGTGGTCAGTAAAACTGGCCACTGATTTGTATTCAATCCAGCATATTAGGTATAAGACATTTTTAACTAGCATTGCTCGAATTCGACTGCATAGTTGTGCAAGCTGTCAATTATACAATTTCTATGTCCAATACTGTGAAGTATTGGATATAGATAGTTTAATGCTATGTTTAACAAAAGGCTTGCCTTACTCTTTCGCCTTATACTCCAGTTCGACAGTTTACGATTTATCAACTGCAGGAGGCATTTGAATCGACCTGCGAAAAGTCGGCGAAGATAAATCACATATTCCTCATATATTTTTGGGGTGTGATTCCTTCAAACTTTTTAAAAGCACGATAGAAGCTGGCCTGGGAATTAAAACCAGAGTCCAGAGCCACAGTAAGAATCGAATGTTTAGTGAGCGGTATCTGTTGCAACTTCAATTTTGATTCGTGAATCCGATAGGAGTTGATCAAATCTCTGAAACTTACATTCAACTCATGGTTAATCACAAAGGACAAGTTGTCAGGACTGGTATTCAGCTCTACAGCAAAATATGAAAGAGATAAGGCAGGATTTAAATAAATTTTATCTGTCTCTAGCTTTTTAATGAGTTTATCTTTATTTTTTTGGTGTCCATAGCCCTCTCATATATAGATAGAAACCAATCCAAATTGGTAGCCCGAGAAAAAATAATAGAAACTTATCTCTAGGCACATTGGATCTTATAAAGAGGGCTATTAGGCCCTTTTTTTACGTCTTCAAGAAAGTGAATTAAGTCTGAAAGCTAGTAAATTAATAGGTATAATTAATAATATTACTCTATGTATCCGATTGATGCATATGTACTTATGCAAAATACAATTTTGAGTTGGATAAATATGCATAATACAGTTTTGAGTTGGAATTTATCGAAATCACTCTTGGTCTAGCACGTCTACAGCCCGCTAAAATTCGAAGTCGATAGTTCAGAAAAGTTTGGAAACGACAGTTCCAAACTGTAATAGAAATGATCTCAAGGTCATATTGGAGTTCACAAGAGCTATCAATAATCGGTTACTCAGTGAACTCTCTAAAAGTACTTAAAATTAAATTGAAGCTGGAAAGTGGTAACTTTTGATTCATCGCCAAAGGGCAGTATTCCAACACTCAATTTAACAGCACGATGGCCAAAGGTCAGTGTTGGTAAAATAGCGACGGGAATATCATTGCGTCTCTCGTAACCGCTAATCAGGAAAAGATTTATACCGGGTGCGACTGTCCAGTCGCCAAAATAGAAATCTCTGTGCCAGTTTAGCCCGACGTATACACTGTCTCTGTCGTAGCTGTTCTTAAACCCGCCGATACGTAAATCTAAGTTGTCACTAAGCCCGTAGCTAATCCCCAGGCCCGGGTTCGTCTCGTTGTATTTATGCGCAGTGCCATTTTCAATGTAAGTACTTTTACTGTGCTTGGAAAAGCCACTAATATCTAACGTGAACTCCCCCTTCTCTAAGGCAGAGGCACTGCTGGCAAGACAAAATAGTAAAGCCCCATAGAGTAACCGATACATCATATTTAAACTCCCTCACTTGATTACATTAAATTGAGTATAGACGATGATTCGCGAGCCGAGAGCCAGACTAAAAACTACCTTAAAAACAACTCTAAAGGTTGAATATAGGCGGACGTATTAATGCAATCGGGCAATGCAGGGAATATAGGTAAGGATGATAGGTAAGGATGATCGGTAAGCATGATAGGTAAGCATGATCGGCAATGACTTTTATGACCTCTTCAGATATTTAACTTAATTAAAATATATGCTGTCAATATAGCGACAGCGACTCCCGCATACTGTTGACCCCGCCAGTATTCATCTCTGGAGATAATCGCTTTTTACTCGGCAGTTCAACCTAGGGCATAAGTGACTAACTTGGCATCGCTGCCCACAATCAGATGGCGGAGAGTTACCATGGACAGCGCGATAGCAGCGTCGACTGCAACGACAACCGCGATCGCTTTAACACCCCCATTACGCCAGATCAGACTGGGTAGCTAGCCGATTTATCATCTACTACTTTTTGCAGTTGTGCTCAGACGCTCTTTTAAAATCAATCATCACATAGAGTATTGGGACAGCCAAATGTTGACGATCTTCATCAATATACTGATTGTGCTCAATGCTAGTTTGTAGACAACCCCTGGTTTTCTCAGCACTTGCTTGGGTCTTAAAATACTTTGCAGCCATTGTCATCACACTTAGTGGCATCAGCTGCTGTGATGATCTCGGCATTGACGCTGGTTGCTGCTTCTATTGGAGTGCGCTGCTCAGCGACGATTCGGCCGATGATACTGCCAAGGCGCAAGTCCGATATTTGCCCAAAATGTATCATTCTGATCTCGCCACTTTGATCGATGATCACTGTGCTGGGGGTTCCCTGTAACTTGTATTTACGCATTGTCAGTGGGATTGCGCCCCGCTCAGCGCTTTTATCAATAGCGATTGGGAACTTAATTCGGTACTCAGATAAAAAAGCGCGCAATGCGGCTTCATTCATCACACTGTGATGTTCAAAAACGCTATGCAGGCCTATTACTTGCACTTCTTCTGGGTCAAATAATTCATGGATTTGACCCGCTTGCGGCAAGCCGTGCTGGACACAGCCGGGGCAGAGCATTTGAAAACTGTGCAGTACTACCACTTTGCCACGAAGTGACTCAAGACTGAGAGGGTTTTTGCTATTGAGCCATGTGCTGACTTGTAGCTCAGGGGCCTTTTGGTTGAGTAAATGCATGTGTCTACCTATTAAGAGTTGAAAGAATTGTTTGTGCGGCCTCTACCATCCTTGGTCAGGGGCCTGTCTAGGAAAAGAGATTACTAGTTCGCTCTTCCTGGAAATGAAAAGTGTTTATTAGTCCACTTTTCTTCTAAAGATAAGTGTTTATTGGTTCACTTTTCTTTTAAAGATAAGTGTTTATTGGTTCACTTTTCTTTTAAAGATAAGTGTTTATTAGTCCACTTTTCCAGGAAATGAAAAGTTTTTATTGGTTCACTTTTCCCGGAAGTGATAAATCACCTGAAGCGATGTCCTGAACATCTGTTACGCACAGCAGGGGAGCATGCACACTCTGATTGACCCTAAGTGCTGCAGTGACCCCATCGTAGCTGATCGTTTCTAAGCTGCTAATATCGGCGAAGGGTACTTTTACCTCTAGATGGTTACCGTGAAATGTTGGATTCCAGCCAGGGCTGTCTAATAGGATAGGCAGGCCAGGCCAAGTTTTGGGCAGTTTTGGTTGTACTCCTTTAGGGATGTCGACAACACCTAAAGCTCCGGGACCACATTGCTCGTTAGGCGCCAACACTATCCAATGGCTGTGCCATTCGTTTCCGTCATTGGCTAATTCTCCATCATTATTCTCATCGTAAAGTGGGGTGTCATCAAAATCCGGATGAGCAGTGACAGCCAGTGCTAAGATGCCCGTTTTTTCTTCAAAGCCAACGGTAGAAGGGTCCAGGCTGGTTGGCCATACATAAGAATAGACAGAACTTCCAGCGAGCTTACCTGTTGCCTTAGGTTTGCTGCTGCCGGCTTTTGCAGCGAGAGCCAGGTGGAAAGTAGCAACATTACCACTGGTGCTTATTTTACTGTGGATGATATCGAAGGATGCATGAGTAGTAGAGCCACTATCGAACTTCGGGGCTTTAATGCCGCCAGTATGTTCTGAGTGCGCAGCAACTTGTGAGGAAAGGGCGATGCTGGTAGAGAGGATGCAGCTGGCCAGTGTTAGTTTTTTCATGGTTTATGTCCTTAGTGCTATTTGAGCATGAGTGAATTTTTGGTTGAAATTTTGAGTGATTATAAAGGTGTCGACTCGATACCTTTATAATATAGTACAAGTCATTCTCCCTTGTCAAACAAGTTTTTAGTCGATACTATATTTGGGTTGCTTATTCTCTGTAACAGTGCAGGGGCGGTGATAATTTTCGCAGATCTTTTAACAGTGGTAGTCCAGAGGGAGTAGCGAGTGGCTTCAACTAAAATTTATGACTATATAGAGCGCATAGCGGAGTTGCAGCGAGCAGACTCCAGACGCTGCACCGCCGAGTTTGGCTTGCAACCAGTACAGTTAGAAGTACTGCACTATTTGTCTATATGCAATCAGTTTTCCAATACTGCCAAGGCCCTGACTGAGTATCTAGGGCAGACCAAAGGCACTGTCTCTCAAACACTTAAAATATTAGAAAATAAGGGCTATTTGTCTAAAATTAGCGACCTTAAAGACGGCAGGATAATCCATCTGCAAGTGACCGATAGCGCCCATCAAGTGCTGCAAAAAGTAATCCCCTCGCCGTTGTTTAACAGCGCTTTCAAGGGGTTAACAGAGCAAAAAAATGCCCAGATTGAAAGCTCACTAAGAGAGTTGTTGCAGGCGTTAATGGGATCTAGCAACATGAAAACGTTTGGGGTCTGTCACACTTGTCGCTATAACACCCACTTAGGCGGCAGCGAGTATTATTGCGAGCTGCTAAAGGTCCCACTGCAGCAATCTTCTGAGCAGTTGATTTGTATAGAGCACCAGTCGCCAAGTTAATAAAGTGTTTAGGTGCAGCGCCCGTGGCGGCCAATTATTCTGATTTGTGCTCAGGGACAGTATTTATACTAAATCAGTAAAAATTAATAGCGTCAAAGTGAATGCTATTTGCTAACATCCACACAAGATTTTTAGTGAAGTTAAATGAGACAACAAAGATGACTAAGTTAAGCGTTAATTTAAATAAAATCGCTCTGTTGAGAAACTCCAGAGGCCGTGATTTTCCAAATGTTGTTAATTTTGCCAATAAGTTTATGGCGTTAGGTGTGCAGGGCATTACTGTGCATCCCAGACAGGACGAGCGTCATATCACCATGCAAGATGCTCATGATCTAGGTGAGCTGTTAAAAGATAACAGCGTTGTTGAATACAATATTGAAGGCTATCCCTCAGAGGATTTCCTGCAGTTGGTTGAGAAGATAAAACCTACTCAGTGCACTTTAGTGCCAGATACTCCCGGTCAGTTGACTTCGGACCACGGTTGGGACTTATCCCAGGACATGCAGTTGGTTCAGCAAACCTGCGCCAGATTAAAAAAATCGGGCATCAGAGCGGCGATATTTTTAGATCCCAATGTTGAACACGTTGCGTTAGCGGCTCAGTCCGGCTGCGACAGAGTTGAGTTTTACACAGAGGCTTTTGCTGCCAGCTACCATAGCGATAATGGCCAAGCAGTGTTTAAGGATTATCAGGAAGCCGTCGCCAAGGCGACTGCGTTGGGGATCGAAGTGAATGCAGGTCACGATTTGGATTTGCAAAACCTGGCCAAGTTTCTAAGTATTCCCGCTATTTTGGAAGTGTCAATCGGACATGTATTAACGGTGGAATGTATAGAGCAGGGCATGCAGTCGGTTGTTGCCCAGTATTTAAAAATCTGTGAGGCCAGTGCTTAAACTGCAATGAGTGGGGGCTAAAAACTACCCTATCAGTTCGAAAGTATCGTCGATTCACTAATAGATTAGTATTGAATTAGAGTGCTACACTCTAATTCAGCGCTGGTTGAGAATTTGCGAAATGGACAAGGCAAAGTTTGTTTACAACCAGTGTTAAATCGATCGGGCGTGTTGGCGGTAATTAAATAGCAACAGTTGAAGAGAGGTGACATGCAAAGACTCAAGTGGTTTTTCCCGCTTCTCCTCGTTGTTAGCTTAAATAGCTTTGCCAGTCAAAGTATCAGAACCATCCCCCCGCAATCGAAATTTGATGCCAGCCACAGCTATTTCATTGGTTTACTAGAACTAGTATTGGAAAAAACAGCAGCAAAATATGGCTCTCTTGATATTTTATTTTCGATGCGCATGCAGCAGGGTCGGGCCTTTATCGAGCTAGAGAAAAATGGCGGGCTGGATGTTTACTGGGCCGGTACTTCTATTATCAGAGAGCAGCGCTTAAAGGCCATACGTATACCCTTGGTTAAAGGCATGTTGGGTTTCAGGCAGTTTGTGATCAGAAAAAACCGTCGCCAGGACTTTGCACAGATAAAAAACCTCAGTGATTTAAAAAAAATGGTGGCTTGTCAGGGAGCGCACTGGCCGGACTCAGATGTATTAGAAAATGCCGGATTACAAGTGATGCGCAATCCCATCTACGAAAACATGTTTAAACAGGTCGCCGCCGGTCGCTGCGATTACTTTCCAAGGGGAGTGCACGAGGGCAAGGCGGAAGTTGCAGCGCGTGCCCAGGCTTATCCATCGTTGATCTGGTATCAAGACATGGCGCTTTACTACCCTTTTCCTATGTATTTCTTTGTCGCTCCAGACAACTCAGTGCTTCATCTGCGGATAAGGGAGGGCTTGGAAACAGCAGTAGCTGATGGCTCCTTCAATCGGTATATGCAACAGGACGCTACAACCGCGCATTTATTCCCGTTGCAAAAATGGCTGAAAATTAAAACGATCATCATAAAAAATCATCAATTGGCAGAAGATACCCCAGTGCGTGATTTGCGTTACTGGGTGCAGCCTCCGCGTTAATGCAGTCATGAAAGGGGAGCAGATTGCGGTTAACATTTGTTGCTACAATCACTCAAATTGTAGTAAAATTCCTACCAAATTTGTACTTGTCTGTCTATTTTGCAGTAATCGTGCGTAATTATACGTATTATTACCAAATAAAACATAATAATTTATAAATACAGTGAGCCTCGAAATGTATAACCTCAGCCAGTCGGTGACTTGGAATAAACTGCAACAGCTAGCAGAGAAAACTGAAGATCAACGCATTAGTGATGCCTTTGTAGAAGATCCACAAAGATTTGAAAAGATGAGTTTACGTTTGGACGGTTTGTTTCTGGATTACTCCAAAAATTTGGTCAGCGAAGAAGTGCTGGCGGCGTTGATGCAATTGGCCGAGCACTCGCCGCTGCGACAGCGCCGGGCGCAAATGTTTACCGGAGACATTATTAATGTCACCGAAAATAGGCCGGTACTGCACACGGCATTGCGCAATCGCAGTGCTGACCCGGTTGAAGTAAATGGTCGCGACGTGATGCCGGAGATTCGCGCTAGTTTAGACAAGCTTAAAATATTCAGTGACAAAGTGCGCTCAGGTGAGTGGTTGGGATACAGCGGTAAACGTATCCGCGATGTGGTTAACATTGGGATTGGCGGATCTGATTTAGGGCCGAATATGGTGTGCCGGGCTCTGTTAGAGCATCGCCACCCACAGCTGCGCATTCACTTTGTCTCCAACGTAGATGGCCAGCACATAAACAAGGTACTTAGCTCACTAAAACCGGAGACAACCTTGTTTATTGTCTCCACTAAAACCTTCTCCACTCAGGAGACCTTGCTCAATGCTAACAGTGCTAAGAGTTGGTTCTTGCAACAGGCGGTGGCGGGAGACGTGGCCAAGCACTTTGTGGCTGTTTCTACCAATCAGGCTGCGGCAATGGAGTTCGGTATAAAGCGCGAGAACATCTTTGAGTTCTGGGCGTGGGTAGGCGGTCGCTATTCACTCTGGTCGAGCATTGGCTTGCCGATTGCGCTATCTATAGGTTATGACGGTTTTATCGAGTTGCTGGAAGGCGCCTATGAAATGGATCAGCATTTTCTGAATGCGCCCCTAGAACAAAACATGCCGGTGATTATGGCGTTAGTGGGTATTTGGTATATCAACTTTCTCGGCGCTGAAACTCAGGCTGTCATCCCCTATGACCAGGCACTGCACCAGCTACCGGCTTTTTTGCAGCAGCTGGATATGGAGAGTAATGGCAAATCTGTGGATATGGAAGGGCAGCCGATTGACTATGCCACCGGATCCATTGTTTGGGGGCAAACCGGCTCAAACGGGCAGCACGCTTTTTTCCAGCTACTGCATCAGGGAACACGTTTTGTGCCTATTGATTTTATTGCCTCACTGCACAGTGATGAAAAAGCCGCAGAGCACCACTTTGCGCTGTTGACTAATATGCTGGCGCAGGCCAATGCCTTTATGGTTGGCGATACCTCTGCAGATACTAAAACCCACGCCAGCTGTCCGGGTAACAGACCCAGTAATATAATATTAATGGATGAGATGAGCCCGAAAAACTTAGGTGCATTAATTGCCTTGTATGAACACAAAGTTTTTGTTCAGGGCGCTATCTGGAATATCAACTCCTTCGATCAATGGGGTGTGCAACTGGGCAAGCGTCTGGCCACTGAAATCAGTGCCAACATCAAACACTCCAGCACC
>Ga0105354_1000501_pt1 | contig 24462 bp, 18 predicted proteins | sample GOMGulsemesocosm_FD_83658 | JGI IMG/M metagenome (GOLD analysis project Ga0105354, IMG submission 83658) | Methane-oxidizing microbial communities from mesocosms in the Gulf of Mexico - GOM9B Gulf of Mexico | ecosystem: Environmental > Aquatic > Marine > Cold seeps | place: USA: Gulf of America...
ACCCGCTTCTGCTTCTGCTTGATCGGTATAGAAATCAACTGAAACATTTGTAGCTCCACCAGTAATGATACTAATATAATCGGTTAAATCAAACTCAATAAATCCATCTCCAATAGTTTCTGAATCATCATCATCACAAACTTCAATTGGCGTATATAGCGCAGTTGGCAACAAATCTACATGCAATGTAATTTCCTTTATGATTGAACATCCTGTCCCAGGAACAGTTGCCGAACCAGTATGTGTAACGACTACATAAATAACCTGATCAGGTGTTGTTTGATTTGGAAAAGCATTGGGAGTTCCGATTATAAATGCTGGATCAGGATTTCCTGAAGCTAGCAAAGCAGTATAATAGGTGGCAGTATATTCTGAAGTATCCCCTCCAGCTGCAATTATTTCAGCGTATAAAGTTGTTTGCTCGTATGATGGTAAGTCAAATACTACAATTCCATCGGTAATATCTGGCATTTCCTCACATTGTGCATAAACAAGATCATCACTTGGTAATACCGGACTGTTGATTACTAATAAGTTTACTTCTACTAAGGTTACACATTCCAATCCGTTAACGGATAGTTGTGCATAAATAGTTTGTGTGGAGCCTATACCATCACCATCAGCATCTACATTTTCGTATAATACTGAGGTATCAATAACTCCTACACTTGGTGAATTCACAGCACTGTAGTTTGCTTCAGCTTCTGTTTCAAAAAATTCTACTACAACTCCTGGTGTGTTACCTGTAAGGTCAGATACAATTGTATTTAAATCAAAATAACCAAAAGTGTCATTGTCCGTATCACAATAAACAATAGGGTTTGTAAAAGGGAACGACTGTGGAGCAGTCATTACTTCTAAGTTTAAAGTAGTGTAGGTAACACAATTAGTTATGGTGTCCTCAATTCTAACGTGTACTGTTTGATTAGCTTGGTTATTGTATAGCGTTGGTAATACATTGTTGTTGTTTTGTGCATCGGTAGCATTTGCAAAAAAGCTAACGGAATAGGTTGTGTTTCCTTGAATAATGGTATTAATTATTTGAATTGCTTCCGGGCTAGCGAAGTCAAAATCAGTAAATCCGTCTATTATATCTAAGTCACATGCTTGAAAAGCTGTGGTAGGTGCTATGATATCAGGTAACCCATCGACCCTAAGTTCAAATGATCCCGTTGAAAAACAAGTTACATTGTCATTATTACTAATGGTGTAGTAAATAGTTTGTGTAAACGGTGCAACATTTGTTGTAGTTGAAGTAAAGGCAGCTGTATTTGAATTAGTAGGAGCATTAGTAATTGAATTAGCAACAGTATTTGCTGTAGCATCGGCTTCTACTAAATAGAAAGTTACTGTAGCATCAGTTACAGGTACACCAGTTCCTAAAATGGTAGGTATTTGAGCATCTAAGTTAAACACTTCAAACATGTCACCAGAGTTATTGTAATCACACTCCGTAAGGTTTAAGTCTGTACTTGGTACAGCAGTAGTGTAAATAGGGTCTCTGAAAATAAAGAAACTAGTAACAGTACTACAACTAGTGTTATCATTATTAGAAACGGTAGTGAATATCTCCTGAGATAATGCTGGCGCTATTGTTGTATGTGCTGTAGGATCAGCTATTGGCATATCTACAGGAGTGGTTGGGTTGGTGTTATCTACCCAATGGTAAGTAACTGTATACAATGCTGGATTCAAACCACCTAATATGGTTGCGTTTTGTATGGTTAAATCAAACGTTTCTTCTCCTAAAGGAGCTACATCACAATTACGCATTTCCAAAGGTTGAACAGCCACCGGAATGTGGTCCACAAAAATGGTAAATGAGGTAACTGCATTACAGTCACTATTGTTATTGTCTTCTACACGAACCCAGATTATTTGTACTGGTACTGCTGAAGGGTATGGGTTTGTATTTATAATAGGATTTGCATCATTATTTGCATCAACTTCTAATAAGTGGTAGCTAATGGTATAAGCTGTGTTTGATTGCGTTCCTAAAATTTCAGTATCAAATTGCGTTAAGTCAAAGTTTTCAGTACCATCCGCTAAATCATCACATATACGAAGTATAGGATTTGCAGGTTGTGTTGCCGAAGTAGCAGCACCTACTGAAAGGTTAAATGAATTGGTTGCGAAACAATCGGTATTTCCATTGTTTTCAATTCGCACAAAAATTGTTTGTGGATTGGTAATGTTGGTGTATGGGCTAGTTAGTGGACCTACATCATTATCAGCATCATCTTGAGTAAGGTGGTATGAAATGGTAAAATCTGCCGCTATTTGACCTCCTAACACATCATCGTCATTTTCTGTAAGCGTAAAGGGTTCAAAATCGGTTCCGTTGGTAGAACAAAGTATTAAGTCTTGAGGTTGGTTGGCCACCGGTACATCAAAGAAGTTAACAATAATGGACTGACTATCACTGCAGTTTGATCCGTCAGGAAAGGTAAATGAGCCTGTTAACGTATATACCCCTGAAGTGGTAACTGTTATAGCATCGGTAGTTTCACCTACTATTGGACCAGCGATATCGGACCATTGATAATCAATAGGTAATTGTGTGTTTCCACTAGCTGCTCCGTTGATATGAACATCTGTTCCATTACAAGCGTTTGCTGTACCATTTACAATTTGTAGCCCAGTTACATCCAAAGTGATTCCTAAACCAAAACTCCCTCCTTCTAAAAAGACTGCTGCATCATATGAAGAATCCTCACCTCCTCCTTGGGTTCCGGAATCGGCAACTGCTAGCCTAATTTTGTATTGATTCCCTGGGGTAACATTGGCTGTAGCAGTTAATGGTACTGTTTGTCCGTTATAGGCAATAGGTGAATTAGCTTCAACAGTAGGGTCAGCATCATCAAAATTATATTTATCAAAATATTGTTCGTTGGCAGCATTACATGTTCCAGGAACTTCTGGTCTTACATTTTTACAGGTTACGAAAGAATCTCCTGTATTTGTTGTTGGTAGTACCGCTATATTAGTTACTACACCAGTTGTTAAATCGGTTAAAATAAAAGCAAAAACATCGGAGTATGAGCACTCGAAGAGTTTATTGTATTCTTCAGAAACGAATATGTAATTAAAATTTATAACATTAGTTGGAGGTATAAAATCAAATTCTATAAAAGATTCGTTTGTTAGATCGTAGTTTCCTGCTGTAGAGCCACTTACGTTGGCTAGCTGTTCACTTTGGTGTTCAGGCCATGAGCCATCAGATAAAGTTGTTGCTTGATAATTAGTGTTAGGTCCAGGGGCTTTTGTTGCGTCACCAGTAGATAACACAATACCGTTTGCAAATGGAAAATTATCAGGTAGCCCATTTATGCTCGTTCCTCTTTCAAAATATCCGATACCATTTACAGAATTATTGCCAGCTGTTGTTCCGGTATACGAACTAAAATTTGAGGTGTTGGCACAATCCCCTGTAATTAAAATATCCTGTATTAATTGTTGAGGGGTATATGTTGTATTGTCAACAGTTATTGGCCCTTGAACTTGTGCAATCGCAAAAGCGGTAAAAAACAAGGCTATAATAAATAAATGGTATTGCTGTTTCATAGGAACTAGGGGGTATTTAAATGTTTAAATGACACTATAGTAAACTTATAGGTTTAGCTTACTGTCATTCATAACAGTTGGCAAGATAAATACCCTACCCCTTAAGTGCAAAAAAAAACGTTAAATAGCACAAAATTGTATGAATATGTTATTTATGAATAAAAACAGCCTCAAAAACAAGAAGAAGTAATGTGGCTTGTTCTTGTTTTTGAGGCTGTTTTAAAAGAAGTATATTTTACAAATCTCTTTTCAATAATAGCCTGTGTGATCCGTAAATAAACAGAAAAGTCCATATTGCTACTATTACAATTTCATACCAATGTACGGCATAGTCATAGCTCAGGTTTTCTCCTACCTGGTTTGCAACCTCTTTTACAGCCGAAAGTCGAGAAAAAGGTTCTTCAATTAAATTATACATTGCTCTGAATGGGAAAAAATTTAAAATGTTATCAGGTATAGTACTTCCTTTACCGAAGTTCCAAAAAAGAAGTCCGTATATAATCCATTCTATAAAATTCCAGATAACCAAAAACCCTAATGCAAAAGCGGAACGTTTAATAAGCATGCCTATAAATAAACAAAAAGAAAAGAAACCGATATGTTTAATGAAATAAGCAAGTATAAATTCTAAATCTGAAAAAATAATTCCAAATTCTGTGTAGTCTGAATATACAAGACCTAAAATTAACGAGATTACAGAAACAAAAATGGTTGAGAGGACAGAAAATACAATGACCATTAAAAATTTAGAATAGATAAATTCTTTTTTGCTTAATCCATCAATTAGATTTTGCTTTAGGGTTCTGTTACTGTATTCATTAGCTACCATGGATATAATTATAATGGCTAAAAATAATTTAAACCATGAAGCTATAAAAGTATTAAAGTGCCATATATAAGGGAAGTTGAAAATCCCTAATTCTGCTAAATGAAATTTTATAGGTCCTATGTCAAACTTAATTGCAGCAATTAATGCTATGGTTGTTAATAAGAAAAAGTAGGCAATAATAAGGAATTTACTCATCCTGTTTTGCCATAATTTTTGAAATTCTATTTGTAATAATCGTTTCATTGAGGCTTATTTGTTGTTGGTTAGTTGTAAAAATTGTTTTTCTAAACTTTCTTTTCTTTTGACCAAATGCGATACGAAAATTCCTTTTTCCGAAAGTGTCTTGTTTAATTCTTCTGGACACATATCCTCATTTAAAAGGGCTATTATTTTTCCTTCTTCTTCTTTGATGTTCCCAAAAGCGGTATGGTTGTTTAAAAAATCTAGTAGCGCTTTTTTTTTAGTAGCGTTTAGTTCAAAAAAGCCTTTGGTAGCAATTAGTTCATCAACTCTACCTTCGTATATTTTTACTCCTTTCCTGAGTATTACTGCATGCGAACATACTTTTTCAACTTCGTCCAAAAGGTGAGAGGCTAATAATATAGTAGTCCCTTGCGAAGCTATTTTGGTTATTAAAGCTCTTATTTGGTGTATTCCTTGTGGGTCTAAACCATTGGTAGGTTCATCTAATATTAATATTTCAGGATCGTTTAATAAAGCAGAAGCTATAGCTAAACGTTGTTTCATACCTAAAGAGAAGGCTTTGAACTTACTGTCCTTTCGTTCCAATAGCCCTACCAACTCTAATTTACTATTAACAATATCGGTAGAAATCCCCTTAATTTTACACACTAATTTTAAGTTGTCATATGCCGACATGTAAGGGTAAAAATTTGGGTGTTCGATAATTGCTCCTACTTTTTTTAGAGCGTTATGAGTTGTTACAGTGTTATTGAACCAGGAGAACTCTCCTGAGGTTTTATTAACCACATTTAGTGCAATACCTAAGGTAGTTGATTTTCCACTTCCGTTGGGGCCTAAAATACCGTAAACATTTCCTTTTTTTATGGTAAAGGATAAATCCTTTACTGCTTGCAGGGTTCCGTAGGTTTTATTTAGGTTTTTGATTGATAAAATTGTTTCTGACATGATTTTGATTGATTATAATTACAAGACGCATTAAGGGCTTTTTTGTTACAAGAAAAATGAATTTCTAAATTTTTTCATGAATTATTTGGAGGTATTGTGAAAATTGGTATATTTGAAATGTAATTACATCACATTGCTGTGAGGACATTAGTTATAGCCCCATAAGCTTACCTAAAGAGAGTAGTAAGAAATGTAACTTATAAAGAAAGCATCCTAATTTTTTAGGATGCTTTCTCAGTTTATGGCTCTAAAACATTCAGATTTACATCAAACTGAAGGGTGAATGGTTCATTTCATCCATAGAACATGTGTTTTGTCGAAATCTTTTGTTTTTACAGGGAGGGAGTCGTGCAATAAGTCGTTTAGGTGTTATCTTTAAGGTAGTAATACACCGAATACAGCTGTGAGGATATTAGTTTAAGCCCCAAAGTCTTGCTAAAGAGAGTAGCTGTATTTTGTAACCTATACAAAAGGCATCCTGAAAATATTAGGGTGCCTTTTTGGCTTTAGTTGTTTTAAAAGCTTTAAAAAAAAATGTCAGATTAAACTTATCCAATAGGTAAGTACAATCTGACACTAATAAATTATTAATAATTGTATTGTAACAACTAGCTTTTTTGTTCCTTATTGAAATAGACTAAATAGTAATACATTTGCTTTTCTTCATCCCATCCTTTTTCAACAAATTTTTCAGCTGATTCTGGGTTAATGAAGTCCATTTTAATTTGAATATTGGTGTCGAGATCGATTACGTTTTTAATCTTTTTCCTGGAAGCCGTTACTGCTGTGTTAGAAATTGGAAATTCAGTTAGGTCTTCAATATTAAATTTTGGGGCTTTCTCTTCTTTGTAATGTTTAAATTCCGGAATTAATTCAGGGTTTTCAACAACGCTATTTAAGAAGTTTGTTTCTTCAAAGTTGTCGTTCTTGGCAAAATAATCCATGGAACGGTTCATGAACATTACTTCTTCTTTTTTATCTTCTGCAGGGAAAACAACATCTTTGGCGAAATTCTGACACATCTGCAAGTACTGTTTTGTCATGAAATTATCATCCGCTAAAGCGTCAACACCTAAAAATTGCTCTAACCAGTATTTGGTATCGTATTTATTAGAGTCAGCAGAAAGAATTTTAAATCCGTTTTCCTGTTCAATATTAAAAATGATACAACCTTTATCTAGTTTTTTTAGGTTTACTCCTTGTTGTAAAATAGCGTTTAACGTTTCATCCTGTTCTTTAAACTGAAGGAAATCATGTTGTAGTTCACTTTTAAAAATACCAATTCCATCTACTTTTTGGTTGTCAATAACCAAGTTGCTTAAGTAGGCCACATATACTTCTCCGTTTTTAATGTGCGGATGCATAGATTGGTCGTATAAGTGTGTTGTTATTTTTTGTGAAGCCTCGTGTATGGTATTTGGATTTAAAAATACTTCTGTAGCAATTTTATGTAATTCATTAAACTCTAAATCTACTTCATTTGCAAATTGGAAGTAATTCTCTTCTTTTTCTCGAAAAGGTTTAAAGAAAAAATCTTTTAACAAAGGCATTAATTCATCATCAAGCGTATATGGTTCTTTTGATAAAAATGCGCCTTCAGCTTTACTTTTATTACCAACTCTATGAATTGATAAGTTATCGATATTAGTTTGATATAAGTTAATCATAATGCTTTGGTTAGTTAATTGTAAAATTGCCGACTAGCGGTTTTATTAATTTAATTCCACCAGTGGGTTTAACGCTCCGTTGAACGGAAAATATTATTGTTAATTCATACCTCGTGTGTTTACACCGAGGATATTGATTGTACTACTATGTAGGATGAGTGAAAAATTTAGCATTGATCACTTTTATGCGATTTCTCTATTGTCGAAAGACTTTAAGAAATCAAGGATTTAAACGGCTAAGTATTTGTGTTAATTTGGATGTTATAAATATATGGGATTTAATTCCATAAATCATCATAATTATCAAAGGCATTGTCTTCTATGTCTTCATAACCTTCAAAGTCCATGTCGTCGTTATCTTTTTCCTTATCTGCTTCAAATACTTTTTCTGGAGGGCTATCAGGTAAAACACCATGACTATACATTAGGTTCGGATAGCTCGTGCCGTCTTGAGCTTCTGCAATTTCAGCAAGCTCTACAAGAAATGTCCACATGTTAAAGAAATCGTACACATAAATAAGTCTTCTTTTGTGTTCGGTTATAATATCGTCTAAAGCAGTTTCATTCATGATTCGTACGGAATCACCTCCCTCGCTCATATCAAATAGAGCAATTTCATCTCCTTGAGACCATTCCTCATCACTTGTATAAAAAGAAGCCATTTCGCCTCCATCAAATCCAAATGCTTGTACAATTGCATTGTGAAAGTCTTCAGCAGTCGTGTCAGCTTTTATTTCGATGTCTCTAAATACATCATCCTTGTCATCGAGTATAACTCTAAAGCGGTAAATCATAATAGTAAATTAATGTGTGCAAATATAATCAGTGTTTGATCGGAAACACAGCAAAATTAAAAATAATTCTTTTTTAGTCGATTGATGCTATGGCATCACCTTATAAAAAATAACTCATTTTGTAAAGTCCTTCTGATTTCGACTGAGAACTAATTAATTCCACCTGTGGGTTTTATTAGTTCTTAGTTTATCTCGAACGAAAAGGGTATAGGTTAGTTCCTACATCGCTTACTTGTAAATAGGTTTTTATTTAACGGCTTTTACGAACACTGTTTTTAAGACTAAATAGAACTGTAATCCAAATAAAATAGCAGATAAAACCAAATGTAATGGTTGTGTGGTAAACGGAAAATTAAAGTAATACATTACTACTCCAGTAATAATTTCAAGACTTAAAATAAGAAGGATGTAATTTATAATCGGGAAGTTGTATTGTTGCTTTCTGATTATCAGAAATAACCAAATGTTTACTACTGCTACTAAAATGGATAAGGTTCTATGAATGTAAAATTGAATGTTTGGTTTTTGTAACCATAATTCTTTTTGATATCCAATTGCAATTACTTGCTCATCAACAAACTGTCTTACTTGTGTTCCTAAAAACACTTGAACAAAGGTAAGTATGATACTTGTAATAAGTACAGCTTTAAAAAGTGGTGTTGTGTTTGATGGTCTTTTATCTTGTGACTTATAAATGCTATATAAAAGCAATGCAATAATGATAAAGGACCCCATCATATGTATCGTGATTTTATATGGTAATAGGTTAGAGTCTACTACTGTTTTACCTAGCCAGGCTTCAAAACCCATTCCGAGAATAACAAGTATACTGGCAATAGTTAAATGTTTTTTGGTTTTCCATAATCGAAAAGAAATAAATAGTAATATCAATATAGGTATTCCTGCAAAAGCGGTAAATAGCCTGTTGATATATTCTATCCAAGTATGGGTAGGGTTGAATGTGTTATAACTATGCTTGGTGTTTTTATCCCAATTATCAAGGTTTAGGGTGTTGTTTGACGTAAAATCTTGTTTTGCAAAATAGAAGGTGTTGTCTATTTGAATAGTAACTCCTGAATTGTATTGATGATTCGGTTTGAATTGAATATCTGCAACCTCAGTAGGAGGTATGTAGTATCCAAAACATTTTGGCCAATCAGGGCATCCCATTCCTGAACCTGTCATTCTTACTACTGCTCCAGCTATAATTATAAAATAAACACAGACTAATGATATTTTGGCAAGCTTGTTAAAACGTTGTAACATATTTTTATATTTAGCTTTTGTTGGTTGAAAGAAAAGAGAATAGATTTAATTAAGATAAAAAATTACAAGCAATGTTTGCGTTTTCAATCTTTCTTAATTGGTGTTAACCCAAGTTTAATCCCTTTTTTTAACATTAATGCTCTCGCTTCTTTATAGTCATTTGCTATTTCGCCTTCAAGAATCGCTTCTTTGATTGCTTCTTTGATCATACCAATTTCCCTACAAGGTTTTAAGTTGAAGGTTTCCATAATTTCTTCTCCTGTAACTGGTGGTTGGAAATTTCTGATTTGATCACGTTCTTCTACTTCAACTATTTTTTCACGTACAACTTTAAAGTTGCTGTGATAACGTTTGAATTTCTTAGGGTTTTTTGTGGTAATATCTGCCTCACAAAGCGTCATTAAATCTTCAATATTCTCTCCAGCATCAAAAACCAATCGTCTAACGGCTGAATCCGTAGTGTTGTCATCAGCAATAACTATTGGTCGAGAACTCATTAGCACCATTTTCTGAACAAATTTCATTTTCTCGTTCAACGGCATTTTGAGTCTTTTAAATAATTTGTAAACCATTTTAGAGCCTACAAACTCATGCCCGTGAAATGTCCATCCCACTTTTTTACTAAACTTCTTAGTAGGTGCTTTTCCTATATCGTGTAATAAAGCTGCCCAACGCAACCAAAGATTATCGGTGGTTTTAGCAATATTATCGACCACCTCTAAAGTGTGGTAAAAATTATCTTTATGCAATTGTCCTTCTACTTCATCAACACCTTTTAAAGCTATTAATTCAGGGAGGATGTGTGTTAATAAGCCAGTTTCTTCTAGTAGTAAAAACCCTATTGAAGGTTTGGGACTATTCATTATTTTATTCAACTCGTCAACAATACGCTCTTTAGTAATAATGTTAATTCGTTCGTTGTTTTTGGTAATTGCTTGTAGTGACTCGTATTCAATTCTAAAACTTAATTGAGTAGCAAAACGTATTGCGCGCATCATACGTAATGGATCGTCGGAATACGTAATATCAGGATTCAAAGGTGTTTTTAAAAGCTGCTCGTTTAGGTGTAAAATACCATTAAACGGATCTAATAAATCGCCAAAATTATGTTCTGAAATACTTAAGGCTAGTGCATTTATCGTAAAATCTCTTCTGTTTTGGTCGTCTTCTAAAGTTCCGTTTTCTACTACAGGGTTTCTACTGTCTTTAGAATAGGACTCCTTACGTGCACCTACAAATTCTATTTCAATATCATCAGTACGTAGCATAGCAGTTCCGTATGTTTTAAATACTTGAACTTTTGGTTTGTTAGGTAGCAGTGATGCTACTTTTTGGGCTAGCTCAATTCCGCTACCCACGGCAACAACATCAATGTCCTTTGCATCTCCTCTTTTTAAAATAAAATCTCTGACAAATCCTCCAATAACATAGGAGTCAATATTCAATATAGCTGTAGCTTTTTGAATAGTATGGAAAATAGGATGCGTAAGTGCTTCCTTATAATTTTTTAATTGTGACATTTATGATCTTATAATTGTCACCAAACCAGCATTACTTAATTTAATAATTGATGAAGGTTTTGGTGCTGTTTTTTCGCGATGCAAATTTACAACATAGTCTACACCTTTTAAAATCTCATGGCTTATTTCTGAAAAGGATTTTGGGTTTGGTTTTCCAGAAATATTTGCAGATGTAGAAACAATAGCGCCATTAAATTTTCGAAGTAGTTGGAAACAAAACTCATCATCAGGTATTCTTATAGCTAGTGAATTGTCACTTGCAATTAAATTGGATGCTACATTTTGTGGATTGTCGTAAATAATAGTAGTAGGGTTTTCAGCTACATCAATGATATCCAAAGCAACTTCCGGAATGTCTTTTATGTATCTAGTAAGCATTCTTTCATCGGCAACAAGACAGATAAGTGATTTACTGTCGATACGTTTTTTTAAGGTGTATATTTTTTTAACAGCCTCCTCATTATTAGCATCACAGCCAATACCCCAAAGCGTATCCGTAGGGTAAAGTATTAATCCGCCGTTTTTTAAATGTTCAATACAGTTTTTTATTTCTTGATGCATTAGTTTAGAAGTTTATGGATTCCATTATTACATTTAATAATTTTTTCTTGAGTAGTTTTTATTATAATAGAGTCGCCTATTTCTGTATTCCCTTTTGGTGCTTCTGGATGGTATATATGATATTGTATAGCTGTATGTTTTAATCTGAAGGAGCTAACACCGGAATTCAAGAGTCTTTGCGTAAATTCAAAATCTTCGTACCCCCAACCTACAAGATCTTCATTATAACCGTTAATATTCAATGCATCTTTTTTCCAGTATGAAATATTACAACCTCTTAGTTTACTGGATAATTTTTTACTTGGTTTTGCAGATTTATTGAAAAAAGGAATATAGATAGCTCTTGTCTTTCTGAGTATACCCCTGTTGAACCAGTTAAATTTTATTTTTTTTGCTAGTAGTACTTTTTTAGAATATCCCTCTTTAAGAGAGGTTCTGCTTCCAAACAGGTATACATTTTTTTGTGCATAATAAATATGATCACGAACAAAATGTTTGTGTAATATAATGTCTCCATCTATTTGAATAATATAATCAGAGGTGACCTTTTCTAAGGCTTTGTTTAAAATTATTGTTTTAGTGAAACCAGCATCTTCGTGCCACACATGAATAATTGGAACATTCAATATTTCCTTGAATTTATCAATTAATAGCTTAGTGTCATTAGTAGATCCATCATCTGCAATAACAATTTCGTTAGGTAAAAGACTCTGGTTAGATACACTTAACAATACTAATTCAAGGGCTTCCTTCCAATTATAGGTTGATATTAATAGTGTGGTTGATAGCGTATTTTTCATGTTGAATTTATGATTTCAGATTAAACACTTCATTTACCCATGAAGAAATGTGGTATTTGTTTACTATTTTAGGATCAAGGTTTTCATAAGGTGTTGTAAAAAAGGTATCAAGAATATTAATGCTATTGCTGTCAACAATTGCAATATTATTGGGGATGTAAAAATCGTAGTTTTTTACATCGGTATTTGTTGTGATTATTTTTTTATTTAAACCAATACCTTCTAATATCCTAAATGACAATCCTTTTTGATTTGGTCTTTGTAAATCCAACAGAATATCACTTTTTTTAACAAGTTCTAAAACCGATTCCAAAGAATAGGTTTTTGTAGTGCATTCAATATTTAAATCTTCTAGCTCTGGGCTGGTATCCTTTGAGAAAGCAATTAGTTTATAATCAATTTTTTTTTGCTTGAAATACGCGGCAAATTGCGGCATTGTTTTGGATCTTTTGTCCAATGAACTGATATTAAAAACGGTATGTTCCGTTTTTTTAGTAACAGTGTTTTCTATATCGAAATAAATGTAATTCGAGATAAAATTAAAATTGTTTTTAGCTACATCGTCAGGATCAAAGGAGTATACTTTGTCAAAATAGGGGTATACACGTTTCATTCTTGGGTAACGCGCCATGCTATCATTTAAAAAAGTAACTAAATAATCCGTGTTTTGTTTAATTTTTTTTAAAGTAGCAACGGATAAATTATCTCCTTTTATAATTAAAATTGCATCTTGCTTTTGTTGTGTGTCTATTAGCTTTAATAAAACCTTGTTTAAATGTTCTCTTTTGAAGTTGTAATTAAATAGTGTTTTAGTGAAAAAGTTTAACGCTTTATGTAAAAAACTAGGGTATTGGTATTTGAATTTATAAAAATCAATATGATTTACCGAAATTCCTCTTTTAGAAATTTCCTTAGCAATAAATTCGTTGTATCCCCATTTATCGAGGCTAATGATTGTAATATTCAAGATGAAATTGTTTTATCAATGTTTACTTTAATTTGAAAAACATATTAATTGAAAATATTGTTTTTTTAAAGGTACTCTTTTTTAATATTGGTAATAATTCTTTTTGATTCCCTAAAAAGAGAAAAACTCTTTTTAGGTTGCTAGTTAAGCTAAATTTTTTATAAGAATTATGGATAGCTGAAATAATTTTTTTCTCATGAATGAGTTTTTCTGGGCATGCTTTGTGAAAATTTTCAATACGATGTCTGCGTTCCGCTAATCTATTTGGATTCTTGGCTTTCTTTTTTATTGAAGCAATTACATTGTTTTGATGGTGTCGATATTTTACTAGCGGCTCATCGAAATATGCAACACCATTGTTTGCCGATGCTATGTATGCTAACCACCAATCGTGAGGGATTAATTCGGGGAAAGGGATTGCTTTATTATAGAGTTCTCTTTTAAAAAGTGCTGCATGTCCAGACACACAATTATCTATTAAAAAATTAATAGGATTATTAGAGCTAATCATGTTTTTTTTCTTTGAAAAACTCTTTCCAAGTGGTTTTAAATTTTCATCAACAAAGGCCGAATCACAGTAAATAAGGTCGTTATTTTTAATGTTTGCGCTAAGTTTTTCTAATTTAGTAGTTTCCCACCAATCATCTTGGTCTGATAAAGCTATAAAGTCGCCTTTAGACAGCGCAATACCTCTTTCAAAGTTTTTTATATATCCTACATTTTCTGAAAAAGGATAAACAAACACATTTTTATGTTTATTTGAAAAACGATTGACAATTTCCAAGGTGTTGTCTTGAGAAGCGTCATCAACTACAATTATTTCAAAATCATTATAGGTTTGATTGAGAATACTTTTTAGTTGAGATTCAATAAACTTAGCGCCATTATATGTACCTAGAACTATAGAGATTAAATTCATATTCTAAATATATTATTTTGTGGTTAAAATGAAAACTATTAGGTGTAATTAATTAGGGAAGCTGATATTAATACAGTCTTTTTCTTCCAAAACATAACTTAACCAGTTTGTAAAACTGTATTTATATTTAATTTCCGGAGCTATTTTAACTATTGGTTCTGTGATGAAATCTAGTAGTTGCTCTTCATTTTCATATATATGAACATTCTTTTTATTATAAAAATCGTATTGCGTTATTAGGGTATTAGTTGTTATTAGTTTTTTATGGTAGCCTAAAGCTTCAAAAGCTCTGAATGAAAGCCCATTATGAATGGTATGATTAACAAAATCTAAAATTATTTTTGAATTTGCTACTTGCGTGATGTTTTCTTTGTAGGTGAGTCCTTTTTTTGGAAAACTGATGTAAGGATATTTTTTTAGTTTTTTTTGTTCTTCACTTGAACAAGAAGGGATTATAATATTTAATTTCAATCCTATTTTATGTAATTTTTCACAAAGTGCGATAGTTTCATTAATTCTATGGTCGTAACTTCCTAGGTAGTATACATCATACTCTGGCGAAGTGTTTTTCATTAAATCATTATAACAGTCGAAATAAAAGTTAGTTGATGGATATGTCTTTGAGGTAATATCATTACTGTCAAAAACATAAAACTTATCAAATAAATTGATAAATGGAGTTATTTTCGGATATCTTTTAAGTCCATCCCATTGGTATGCGTAGGACTTGTCAGATTTCTCTATTGTTTTTTCAATCAATTCCCTGTCAAACAAATCAGCTCTTATAGATAAGTGATAGTCAAATTTATCATTAATGCTGTTTAATAAGTTTAAATGCTCCGTTGTACGGGCATCACCTTTTTGCATTAATTGGGTTTTGTAATCTTTATTTCCTAAAATGGTTTTATGAATAAAATTGAAAAGTTTATCTTTTTTTGATTTATATTTAAAAGGCAGTTTTCTGATAATAGTGATGTTCTTAAATTTTAAAAAATTTAAGTTGTCTTCAAAGCAAGTATAAAACTCACAATCAGAAGTGATAGATAAAATAATTTTTTTGGTTTTAAATACGTCCATTTTATTGGCGATATTTTTTTCTACATTTTTTATTCACTATTTTAAAGACTCGATATTTAAAATACGAATATGTTGATGTGAATTTATCTAAAATAAAATCGCTTAGTTCGGTAGATTTATAATAGTCATAGACATTTTTGTACCCATATACTTTGTAAGATTCCATTACAAGCCAATTTTTAATTGTAATAATATCTTTTAAAGGGATTTGGTTCTTTACATTTTGGAACAACGGATTGTTTATTACATCATGGTAAAACTGAAAGTTTTCATAATACTTTATGTATAAAAATTTATGAAATTCTTTTTTATCTGACTGATTTACGGTGTTGTTTTTAGAAGATTCAGACGAAGTATGAATTCTAAATTTCACAAGTTTTTCAGGGATATAACAAAAATTATTCCTCAAAATTTTATTAAGAATAAATATGTAGTCTACAAGTTGAAAATAGTTGTCAGGATAGTCTGAATGACTGTAATTGTTTTTGTTAAATAAATACGTCGGAGGTTCCCCAATACAATTATGAAAAATGTGTGGCGCAATAGCTTTAGCCGTTTCTTCTGGTGTATACGCTTTTTCTATAGGGAATATCTCTGCAGTTTTGGGAAGTTTTTCTTCATAAAACTTTTTAACTCTTGGGTTAAAATTATCTTCAAAAAAATACTCTCTATCACAAATAACAAAATCTACCTTAAATTTCAACGCAGCGTTTATCATTCTTTCGACACAATCTAGCTCAAATAAATCATCCTGAAATAAAAATTTAATCCAGTTAGAAGTTGCTTTGTTTACGCTTTCGCACCAATTGCCAACTAGCCCAAGGTTTTTGCTGTTTTTATAAACTTTAATTCTAGAATCTTTTTTAGCAAAATCTTCACAAATTTCTAACGTATTGTCAGTAGAATGATCATCGGTAATAATGATTTCTAAATTTTTATAAGTTTGATTTATTGCTGATAGCAAAGTTTCCTTAAGATATAATGCTCCGTTATAGGTTGGTATACAAATTGAAACCAGTGGTTGATTGTTGTTAACTATCATGTAATTAGTAATTTAATAATACGTCTATTTTTCGCTCAACTATTTGATGGTAAAAAATGTCTGGTTTCTCTAAAGTAATTATATTTTCATTAAAGGTATGATCCCATAACCTAATTGTTGTACCAAAATTATTATAGAAATAATGATGGTAAGCTCCAAAAAATGAATCATGTAGAATAATGGCTTTCAGATTATTGGTATTACTTTTCCATACATTGCTGTATAATTTTGGGTCTATGTTGTAATAAGTTGGTGTTGGATATGTTTTAGAAGTTTTAGTAGCTTGTTGCTCAGTTTTAAAATTAAAAGTGATATAATTTTCTTTGTCCTTTATTCTGAGTAATCTGTTAAGGTCTCCAAATTCTTTACTAGCCTTTTTTGGATCATTATAATTAATAAATAATTCGTCCAAAGGATATTTTTTAAAAGAATGTTTAGGGAAATCTAGTTGTATCTTATCAATACTTGTGTTAAAAGCTTCGTATCCTGCAAAATCCGTCCAATGTGTATCACTTTTGTAATATAAAAGTTCTTTATTAACAGCGTTAAAATTTTCACCAAGGTCAATATAATTTATGTCAATAAGTTTACATATTGAATCTACTTGTTCTTTTTTGGTGCTATTGGCTCTTTTTTTAATAGGAATCATGTCGCCATATACTGAAAGTTTATTAGGGGCTATGGCAAGGTACATTTTTACACCTCTTTCTTTTAACCATTTTTTACGGTAAAGAAGTCTTTCTTCGATTAATTTTAATTCCTGTTCTGAAAAATTAATAATTCCTTTTGATTCCGAAAGCGCGTCATCAACGTTGTTGCTTAAAAATTTCCATCCGTTATTAGCATTCAGAGCTTTTCGGGGCACAGGACTGGTTTTATTATAGTTTTTTTTGAAATGAAAGTAGAGATCAATTAATTCGCTTTTTAAAGGAAAATTTCTCTTAAAATTCAAACTCATTTTTTTCTCACCAACTTTTACAGAGGTATTCAATCCTAGGAAAAAGAAGCATATTGGTGTTGAAATAATCAACAAAAAAACAATAGAGAATAATATAATAATTTTTTTTTGCATAATTATTTAATAATCTAAAAGGAAGTCAATTTGACGTTCTAGAATTTCATGATAAAATATATCTGGCTGTTCGTTTTCAATAATTTTCTCATTAAAAGAATGATTCCAAATTAAGGTAGTTTTTCCAAAGTTTTCAATTAGATGATTTTGATAATAGCCCATATAGGAATCATGAAAAACAAGTAGTTTGTAGTTATTTACAGTACTTAAATGTCTCGATTCATATAAATCTGGGGGTTTTGTATAATTTTCCGGTATGGGATAAATATTAGTTCCTTTTTTTGCTCTTATTTCAAATTTCGGTTTTAGAAAGGCATATTTTTCTTCATATGGTTTCTTTAACATAAGGTTTAGATCTCCAACTTTAACGGAATCAGTATAAACAACATCAAAATCTTTTAAGGAGTAAGTTTGACAATTTAAATCAGGAAAATCTTTACGAAGTCTTTTTGAAGTGGTATTGTATGCATACAAACCAGCAAATTGATTCCAGTGGGTATCCGTTTTGAAATAGAGTGGTTGATCGCTTTTTTTTGGGAAATCAGCACCTAGGTCAATATAATTAATTTTATTTTTTTTACATAAAGAATCTAATTGTTGCATTTTAGTTTTTTTATGACTTTGCCTAAGAGGGATTAAGTTTCTATAGTAAGTATGTTTATTAGGGGCAACAGCAATATACATTTTTATATTGCGCTCATTAAGCCATTTTTCACGAAACAATAAGCGTTCTTCAATTTTTTTTAATTCTTCATTAGTGAAGTTTATTTTTCCAATGGATTCGGATAAAGCATTACTAAAATCATCTCCTAAAAACTTCCAGTTATTATCAACAGACATTACTTTACCTGGTATTGGATCTATTTTAAAAAAATCTTCTTCAAACATAGTAAACACCTTAACGAGTTCTGATTTTAAAGGGAAATTTCTTTTAAAATTTAAGCTTATTTTTCTTTCCCCCTTTTTAACGTCCGTCTTTACTCTAAAGCAGAATAAAAGTAGCGGTAAAGATATGGCTAAAATGAAAGTTAATATAAATATTTTATGAATTGTGTTTTTCATTTATAAATTGTTTATTAATATTCTAATAAAATATCAATATCTCTTTCGAGTATTTCATGGTACAATATATCAGGATTGGTATTGGAAATTAATGTTTCATTAAATTTGTGATCCCAAATTGAAATGGTGTTTTTAAAATTTTCAACCATAAATTTTTCAAAACCATGATAAAAAGAATCATGAAAGATTAAAATTTTAAGATTGTTTATACTAGTAGTCCAACGCTTTTCATATTTAGTAGGGTCTTTTTTAAAATATTTTGGGATAGGCATGAGGTTCTTTTCTAGTGTTGCTTGTTGTTGGTTTTTATTGATGATTAATGCCGTATATCTTTCGCTACTTTCTTCTTTTAAAATTTTATTTAAATCTCCTTTAAAAAAAACCTCTCCAGTTTTGTCCGTTAATTCGTTAATTTTGAAATTATTGAATTTTTTGTTTGGAAAATCTTTTGAGATGTATTCGATAGTTTCCTTGAATCCATGAAAGGCTCCATATTCATTCCAATGCGTATCCGTTTTGAAATATAAAAGTTTTTTTCCTTTTTTAGGAAACTGCTTACCTAAATTAATATAATTAATTCCGTTGTTTTTACATAAAGAATCTAATTGTTGCATTTTGGTTTTGTTTACCGCTTGTCTAATTGGAATTAAGTGGCCGTAAGTGGTGTGTTTATTAGGAGCAACGGCTATATATAGTTTTACGTTTCTTTTTTCAAGCCATCTTTTACGGAAAACAAGCCTCTCTTCGAGTTGCTTTAATTCAGTTTTGGTAAATTGTATTATTCCTTTTGATTCAGAAAGAGCGTTACCGTAGATGTTGCTTAAAAATTTCCAATCATTATTTACCGAAATTACTTTTTCGGGTAAAGGATTTTTGTGAAATAAAGATTCTTTAAGAAAAGAAAATGTGTTTATTAAATTCGTTTTTAAAGGGAAATTTCTTTCAAAATTTAAGTTCATCTTTTTTTCTCCTATAGGAGTGTTTACTTTTAATTTAAATGTAAACAAAAGCAATGGAATTGAAATGATTATAGCGAAAAGTGTAATAAATATATAGACCCCAAATTTTTTCATATATAAATTAAAATCTAAAATAGATAAAGGGGTTATAAGAACTTGCCGCTACATAAACAATTGATGATAGTAATAAAGTAATTACAAACGAATATCTAAATAGCAAATAGTATTTTTGTTTGAATTTATTTTCAAAGTACATATAAACGGGCATTGAAAATAAAATAGCTAATATAAATACAATATACGTTTCATTGTTGTAATTAAAATAAGCTACAAAATCGTTTACAGATACATCTCCTGGATGATAAATAAATAGCTTTCCGTAGTATTTGTATGCTTGAGTAAGGTTTTCTGTTTTAAATAAAACCCAACCTAAGTTTACTATTAAAAGGGTATAAAAGTGTTGGAGAGGTTTCCATAATTTTGATAATTTTTTCCCAAATCCAGCTCTTTCAATTGTTAAGAATGCTCCATGAAATAAGCCCCAAAGAATAAAATTCCAAGAAGCACCATGCCATAGCCCTGTGACTAAAAAAACAATACTTAAATTCACATAAGTTCTAACTCCTCCATTTCTGTTACCACCAAGAGGGATGTAAAGATAGTCTCTAAACCATGTGGATAATGAAATATGCCATCTTCTCCAAAACTCTTGAATACTCTTAGAAATGTAAGGGTAGTCAAAGTTCTCAGGGAAATTAAATCCTAACATTTTACCTAAACCTATTGCCATATCTGAGTAACCAGAAAAATCAAAATATATTTGGATACTGTAAGAAATTAATGCAAACCAGGCGTTAAAGGTTGAGATATCTCCTCCGCTTTCAAAAAATATATTATCAGAAACACTAGCGAATGTATTTGCGATAAGCATTTTTTTTGCAAGTCCAATAGTAAAGCGCTCAAGACCTTTAGAGAAGCTATGGATTGATATTGTTCTATGAAGTAATTCCTTTTGAACATCAATATATCTAATAATTGGTCCAGCAACTAATTGAGGGAACATGGTCACATAAGTTGCAAATTCTAATAAGTTTCTACTAGCCTTAACATCGCCTCTGTAAACATCAATAGTGTAAGACATGGTTTGAAAAACGTAAAAACTTATTCCTAAAGGGAGTGAGATTTGAGGTAGTATAGTGGCTATGTCATTTTCTACACCTATACTAATCAGTAACTCTTGTAGGTTTTCAATTCCAAAGTTAAAATATTTAAAAAAACCAAGTGTGAGTAAATTGGTAAGTATGGAAATTCGTAAACCTAGTTTTCTTTTGCCTTGTTCTATTAATAAACCACATTTATAGTCTACCAAGGTAGAGAAAACCATTATTAAAACTAAGGCTTTTTCTCCGTAAGTATAAAAAAATAGACTTGCAATTAATAAAATGAAGTTTCGGAATTTATTGGGTACTATAAAGTATAATAGTAAAAATAAGGGTAAAAATAAAAATAGAAAATATGAGCTACTAAATACCATGTGTTATGCAGTTGTTCTTTTACAATAAGTTTGCAAATTTAAACTAAATTATTTGAAAAACGAGAGTTGTTTTGGTCTTAGATTATCATTTTTTTATTCGCTTTTTTTTGAAAAAAAATAAAATTTTCGAATGATTAAGAATATTATTAGTGATATTTGGTCTCGTAAACTATATTGGCTAATTGTTTTGGGTAGTAAGCAAGGATATATACAACTAATGAAAAATCAAATCATACATCATAATTTTAACGAAATAAGTAATCAATTGGAAGCCACTATTAATGGTTTTTCTAGTTCTGGTGTTGTTTTAGGTGAGCCAAGTAGAAATACAATAAAGTTATTTGAGTTAAAAAAAATAACACTGAATGTTAAGTCTTTTAAAAAGCCACATGTGATCAATCAAATAATATATGGGTATTTTCGAAAATCTAAGGCACAACGTTCTTATGAGTACGCGACCATGCTTTTAGATAAGAATATTGGTACACCAAGACCGATTGCATATTTTGAAAATAAAAATATTTTAGGCCTTTTGGATAGTTATTATATTAGTGAGCATTTGGATTGTGATCTTACCTATAGAGAGCTTTTAACGAATAAAAACTACGAAAATCATGAAGTTATATTACGAGCATTTACTCATTTTACGTTTGACTTGCATGAGAAAGGTGTTTATTTTTTAGATCATTCGCCAGGGAATACATTAATAAAGAAAAATAATAATGATTATGATTTCTTTTTGGTGGATTTGAATAGAATGAAATTCCAGAACATGGAATTTAGTGATAGAATGCAAAATTTTGCTCGATTAACTCCTATAAAAGAAATGGTAGAAGTAATGAGTGATGAATATGCTAAAATTAGTGGCTTTGAGTACCAAAAAGTGTTTGACGCTATGTGGGGGTTAACAGAGCAGTTTCAAGAAGCGTTTCACAGAAAACAAAGATTAAAGAAAAAATTGAAATTCTGGAAGAAATAGATTATTGTTTTTTCTTTTCTTGTTTATATAAGTTTGCTAAAATAACATATCTATGATGCACGTAAAAAGCACTTAGGTATGATATAATCATTCCTTTTTTTCCGTCAAGAAAACCCAGTCTTATAAAATAATGGTTTATAAACCTGTATAACGGTTTTATGTAAAAGTGGAATAGGTTAGGGTTAAGTTTTTTAATATAGAGTTCCTCAGCTCTTAACGTGGCATAGTGAGTCATTTTATTTTTATAATCCCCATATGAATTAAAGGAAAAATGTTTTATTTTTTCTTTTAATATGTCTACTTCGCCATTGATGTCTAGTAATTCATGCACAAATAAATTGCTTTTAAAGGCAACATGACTCTTTTTGTACAATCGGTATACTTTATCGGTTTGCCAGCCACTAAAACGGACTAATTTCTTTTTGTAATAGAATTTCCTGTAAATTTCAAAGGCAACAATATTTTCTTCTGAATTGTTTATACTCTTGTTTATTTCGCGGCTTAGTTTAGGGCTAATTCTTTCGTCGGCATCAATAAATAAAACCCATTCATGGTTAGCATACTGTAAAGCATAATTACGTTGCTCGGAAAAGTTTACAAACTTATTTTGTATTAAGGTTACATTTTTATGTTGTTTAACTTTAGCAACGGTATTGTCTGTACTAAAGGAGTCAACAATAATTATTTCATCAGCAAAGCTTAAGTTTTCAATAAGGTCATCAATATTTTTTTCTTCATTATATGTAATTACTAAGGCAGAGAGTTTAGTGGTAGTTTCTTTTTGGATAGATTGATCTAAAGAGTATTGTGATAAGTCTTTACTGTTGAGCTGTTGTAAAAATGATTTTAAATCATCTTTTATAAACTCAGGCTTAAAAGATTCATATAGTTTAATCGAATTCTTTTTTAGGTAGGATTCACTTTGATTTTTGAACAATTCAGGAAGGTGGTCTTTTAAATGTGTTGATTTATGAAAAATACCATCTTCAAAAGTAGCCCATACTTTTTTCTCAATCCAAGGAGAAAAAAAGATATATGAAGGTTTATTTAAGGCTTTAGCCATATTTATAGCGCCACCATCATTACCAATAATATAATCACACTTATTAACCAACGCAATAAATGATCTTAGGTTTTTTCCTAAAACATCAAAATATATTTTGTGCTTGGTTTTTTCATTACAAGCGTTGTAGATAATTTTTGCGTCTTCTATTTGATTTGGAATGTAATTGAATAGGATATTACAGTCGCTAGATTCAGCAATATAATCTACAACACTAGCCATATAAGTTAATGGGTAGGTTTTGTTATGAGCGCTACCAATGATACTTACCATGATGGTTTTTTTAGATGTATCAATATCATGACTTAATAGTAGCTGCGTAGCATTTGTGTTTTCCTCGTCTGTAACATAGAGTTTTGGAAAAACACTAAAGTCAGTTGAAATTCCAATTTCTTCTAATAATTGCTGCCTATGTTCTATGGCTAGCCCCAAGTTTGAAGTAGCTTTTTCAACAGGTTTAACAGGGTTAGAATAAATAAATTTTGAGTAATATTTTTCAAAAGATATTTTTTGCTTAGCGCCACTAAATAACGAAATTAAGTTGCTTTCTAGTTTACAGTAAGCATCAATAACGATATCATATTTTTCACGCCTAACAGCGCATAGAAACTGGAATAAAGCTATTTTACTATCCCTTAATTCTGGTTTAAAAAGTAAAATTTCATCAATAAATGGGTTGTTTTCAACAACAGGTAATGTATTTGAATTTATAAGGTAATGTACTTTGTAATTAGGGTGCTTCTTTTTAATCAATTCACAAAGAATCGAACAAGTAAGCACGTCACCAATCATTTTTTGTTGTATTACCAATATTTTCATTAAGCGTTTACTATGTATTTATTATTGACTTGGAGTTTAAACTTGAAAAACCTCATTTTATTTCCCACCAGTGGGTTTTTAATACTCCGAGGGTTTTATCTTGTTCGACAAATTACAGAACTAATTTATATCCTATGATCTTATCCTGAGGGATTTACTTTATAGGCGTCAATTTAAACAGCAACATTGTATTCTCTTAACGCATCATTTAACGATGTTTTTTTATTGGTGCTTTCTTTTCGTTTACCAATAATTAAAGCACATGGTACTTGAAATTCTCCTGCAGGAAACTTTTTAGTGTAACTACCAGGAATAACTACTGATCTTGCTGGAACAATTCCTTTAGTTTCTACTGGAGTATCACCAGTTACATCAATAATTTTAGTACTCATAGTTAATACTACATTAGCTCCTAAAACAGCTTCTTTCTCAATTTTAACGCCTTCAACAACAATACATCTTGAGCCAATAAAAGCGCCATCTTCAATAATTACTGGTGCTGCTTGTAAGGGTTCTAAAACTCCTCCAATACCAACTCCACCTGATAAATGTACATTCTTTCCAATTTGAGCACAGCTACCAACAGTAGCCCAAGTGTCAACCATTGTACCTTCGTCTACATAAGCACCTATGTTTATGTAACTAGGCATCATGATTACTCCTTTTGATACATAAGCTCCATGACGAGCAATAGCATTAGGAACTACACGAATTCCTTTTTCAGCATAACCTCTTTTTAAAGGTATTTTATCGTGGTACTCGAAAATACCAGCTTCCAAAGTTTCCATTTTTTGAATAGGGAAATACAGTACAACAGCT
>Ga0105354_1000508_pt1 | contig 24126 bp, 22 predicted proteins | sample GOMGulsemesocosm_FD_83658 | JGI IMG/M metagenome (GOLD analysis project Ga0105354, IMG submission 83658) | Methane-oxidizing microbial communities from mesocosms in the Gulf of Mexico - GOM9B Gulf of Mexico | ecosystem: Environmental > Aquatic > Marine > Cold seeps | place: USA: Gulf of America...
AAAGTTTGGAACGATATTTAATACAGTTAAGTCCTCCTGCTCTGTTACTGGTGAAATTAAAAAAATGCCTGAATGAAAAACAGAACTGATTAAAGCCAGTGGCTAACATCGGGATATAAGTAATAAAAACCCCTAAATTAAATACTTTAAAAAAATGTCTCTTGGGATATCTTTTGCGCCAAGACTTTCTAAATGGTTAGTATGCACTTGGCAATCTATAAGCTTGTAATTACTATTTTGAATAAACGTAATAAAACCAGCTTTACTGGCATTACTTACAGTACTAAACATACTTTCGCCACAAAACACACCATTGTTTAAATCTACACCATACAATCCACCAACTAATTGGTTGTTTTGCCAAACCTCAACAGATTTTGCGTAGCCTAAGTTGTGTAGTTTATTGTAGGCAGAAATCATGCCTTTTGTAATCCAAGTATCGTCTTGGCCAATACGTTTTGCTTTAGCACATGCTGTAATTACAGCGTTAAAATCTTTATTAATAGTGACTTCTAAATCGCAATGTCGCAAAAATTGTTTCATGCTTTTAGACACTTTTAATTCTTCTGGAAACAATACAAATCTTGGATCTGGCGACCACCATAAAATTTGCTCATCGTCTTCAAACCAGGGAAAAATTCCTTTTTGGTAAGCAGATAAGATACGTTCAGGACTTAAATCGCCACCAACCGCAAGCAAACCATCTTCTGATGCTTCAGAAAGGTCTGGAAATTGACTGGATTGATTTAGGAAATGAATCATTTAATAATTAAAAATATAAAAAAACCTCAACAGCATAAAACTATTGAGGTTAATATTTTGATTAACACTATACCTTTAAATTAGAAAGGTAAATCGTCGTGATCTTCTTCTTTTAAATTAGTTGCAGGTTCAAAAGCCTGTGCAGGCGGAACTTCTGGCATACCTTGTGGTGCAGCCGCTTGTGCGCCTTCAATTCTCCAACCTTGCACAGAATTGAAATATTTAGTTTCTCCTTGTGGATTAACCCATTCTCTACCTCTTAAGTTAATACTAACTTTTACGTCTTGTCCAACTTGGTAGTTGTTTAATAAATCTGTTTTATCTTGAACAAATTCCACTAAAATATGCTGTGGATATTGCTCTTCTGTTGTCACAACTAATTCTCTCTTTCTAAACCCATTACTTCCAAAAGTTTGAGTTTCTCCAATCATTTTTACTTTTCCTTGTACTTCCATTATATTCGTGTATTTGTATTCGTCTTATTTAAGAAAACAATGCTAACCAAGCGTTTTTAACATCTTGTTTTTCTAAAAAAGCTTTCGCTTTTTGGTGCTTTTCATCGTTATTTTTGAAGCTGCAATTAAAGGCTTTTATTTCACTTTCTAAAGGTAAGTTTTCAACATTTGCTAACAATCCTAAATCGTTACCAGAAAGTATAGTACTATTTCTTACGTCTTCAGGTAAAGCATCTACACCAATCCCTAAAGTAGTTAATGGTTTTGGTATTTCAAAGAAACCTGTTTTTGCTCTACTATAAAAGCTTCCGCCAGCTCTAGACACTAAATCTAATTTGGTTTGGTCTATGCCTCCGTTTTCATCTAAAACCGCTTCATTTATATGCATTTTAACCACTTCACAGATAATTAAATTTCCTGCGCCGCCTTCAGTTCCAAGTTTAACAATTTCGTTGACTTTACATTCCATTTGCACTGGACTTTCTGCCACTCTAAATGGTTTTACCTCATCACTTTTAAGCATAGTTAAACCTGCTTTTTCAAACTCGTTTACGCCTTGTCCATATTCTGTACTACTTAAAGACATTTGCTGAACGATATCATAATTCACCACATTAATAACTACTTCTTTAGTTATTTCGGCATTTTCTAACGTATGTTTTGTGGTATTATCTCTAACACGTCTTGCTGGAGAAAATATTAAAATTGGTGGATTTGCACTAAACACATTAAAAAAGCTAAATGGCGATAAATTTGGATTTCCATCTTTATCTATAGTACTTGCAAATGCAATAGGTCTTGGCGCAACTGCACTTAATAAGTAACCATGTAATTTGGCTGTAGTTAATTCGTTAGGCTTAAATGATTTCATTTTATATGCTTTAATTACAAAGGTAGCCATTCTATAATTTACTCAAAAACGATTTCCTTATTCTGAATACAATATTATTAACAGTTTTGCATTATATTGAAACCTAAAACACATTTTTAATGTTTACCAATAACAGACAATTAGTTAGATGGATTATAATTATTAGCTCTTTTGCTATAATTTCTTTAATTCTATGGAATACTTATACGTTTTTTCAGAAGTTTAAAACTGAAGAACGCGTAAAAATGGAAGTTTGGTCGGCTGCACAAAGTGATTTTCTTTATAGTTTAAACGACTTGGAAAGCGATACAAATCCTGTAATTTCAAAAATACTTTTAGATACTACATCTACAATGCCTATGTTAATGATAGGCGAAAAAGGCGAGTTTAAAAACTTAAAAAATATAGATACTACCAAGAAAAGAAACGTTGCTAAATATTTAGAAAAATTAAAAATGCAATTTGGAACTGAAAACACGCCAATTGAAGTTAAATATAAAGATGAATTTTACGGCACTATTTATTACGGAAATTCCGAAATGCTAAATAAACTAAAATACTATCCATTAGCACTTTTACTTATTATTGTACTTTTTGCTGCAGTGGTTTTTTTCTTTTACAAAAGTTCCAAAACAGCTTCTCAAAACAAATTATGGTCTGGAATGGCTAAAGAAACCGCACACCAAATTGGAACACCGTTAAGTTCTTTAATTGGTTGGATTGAATTACTTAGAACAGAAAACGTAGATCCTACTTACATTTCCGAAATGGAAAAAGACATAGATAGGCTACAAACAATTACTGAACGTTTTAGTAAAATTGGCTCTTTACCAACGCTAGAACCTTTAGATATAGTTGAAGAAACCAAAAACTCTTTTACCTATTTAACGTCTAGGCTTTCTAAATTAGTGGACTTTACTTTAGAGCTTCCAGAAAGCGTAATTACTGTAAACTTAAATAAACAACTCTTTAGCTGGATTATAGAAAACTTACTAAAAAATGGCGTAGATGCCATGAAGGGAAAAGGCACATTACATTTAAAACTTTGGCAATTAGAAGATAACGTTTACATAACCGTAACCGATTCTGGAAAAGGAATTCCTAAAAACAAGTACAAAACTGTTTTTGAAACTGGTTATACTACTAAAAAACGAGGTTGGGGTTTAGGTTTATCTTTAACCAAACGTATTGTTGAAGAATTCCATAACGGGAAAATTAAGGTTGACCAATCAGAAATTGATAAAGGCACAACTTTTATAATGAGTTATAAATCTATAATTTAGATGTAATAGAAGCTGCTACAGTTTCAAACTCTTCTTTTGTAAGCGCTGTTTTATTTATAAATTGCGCATCTTCCATAGTGTTTAACGGAATTAAATGTACGTGTGCATGTGGCACTTCTAATCCAATAACTGTCATACCAACACGTTTACAATCTATGGCTTTTTCTATAGCAATTGCAACGGTTCTTGAAAACTTTAGAAGCTCTGTGTAATCAGTTTCATTTAAATCAAAAATTTTGTCGACTTCTTTTTTAGGAATACAAAGCGTATGTCCTTTAGCATTAGGATTAATATCCAAAAACGCTAAAAAATCAACGGTCTCTGCAATTTTATAGCATGGTATTTCACCTGAAATAATTTTTGAAAAAATAGAAGCCATAATTTTAAAATTTTAATGAATTACTTTAGGTAAAATTATCTTGAAATTTCAATAATATCAAATTTAATAATCCCGCTTGGCACACTAATTTCGGCAACATCACCAACACGTTTACCAAGTAAACCTTTACCTATTGGCGAGTTTACAGAGATTTTTCCAGCAGCTAAATCTGCTTCACCATCTGCAACTAAAGTATAAACCATTTCCATTCCATTGGTTTGGTTTTTAATTTTCACTTTAGAAAGCGCTAAAGCTTTAGTTAAATCCATTTGAGATTCGTCTAAAATACGTGCTCCAGCTAAAGCATCTTCTAATTTAGAAATACGCATTTCTAGCATACCTTGCGCTTCTTTAGCAGCATCGTATTCAGCATTCTCACTTAAATCGCCTTTATCTCTTGCTTCTCCAATAGCTTTAGACGCTTTTACACGTTCTACATCTTTAAGTTGTTTAAGCTCTGCTCTTAATTTTTTTAATCCTTCGGCTGTATAATAAGATACTTTACTCATAATCCCTTTCGTTTTATTATAATGTCTAATAAAATACGCTGAAAATTAGTTTTCAGCGTTAAACATAAAAATCTCGTTGACACGAGATTGCTATACAAATATATAAAATAATTAAATGAAAACAGATTTTGTATTACATTGCATTAAAAATAATCATTCTATGAAACGTATAATTTTAATCTCACTATTATTTTTGGCTGTATTTAGCTGTAAAAAAAATGATGATAACATTGAGTCCAACCCGTATATTCCAAACATAGCTTTTGATACACAAACTTTAATAAATACAGATTTACCTCAATATAACGATTTACAATTTGCAGGGAACCACATAGTACTTAATAATAATTACGGCTTAAATGGTGTAGTTTTATACTATTCTGGTGGCGCAAATTATAGTGCATTTGAACTAACAGATCCAAGCCATGCTATTTCTGAGTGTTCTAAATTAAGTATTGAAGGTGTTGTTGCTACATGTGGTTGTGATGACGCAAAGGAATTTGAAATTCTTAGCGGGCAACCCTATAATGGAACACTTTCGCAATATATTTTAAAACGTTATTTTGTTGAAGTTAATGGTAATATAATACGCGTTTATAATAATTAAAAAGCGCAACCAAAATATTGATTGCGCTTTTAGAATTAAATAATGATTGGGGAATTAATTAACAACTATCTTTTTAGTTGTTATTTTGTTCCCATTTTTTATTTGTAATAAATACATACCAGATTGTACGTTTTTCAAACTAACTTCAGTTTGCAAAGAACTATTTGGTTTATTATTGGTCTTATAAATTTTTCTACCACGAATATCAAATACAGACACTTGAAAGTCGGTGTTTATTACATTAGAATATTTAATGAAGAAATTTCCGTTATTAGGGTTAGGGTAAACAGAAAAATCTGAAACACCAAATTCGTTTGTAGATAGAGAAGTTAATACATTAATTAAGTAATCTTCAACCTCTGCATCAAAAACATCTTGATTTGGATCCGGTCCGTTATCATCACAAGAACCAGGTTTACTATTCCATTGAGTAGAAACTCTCATCGTTGTATCTCCTGGTAACGCATCCGCTGGTACTATTATAGATAATGGAGATAAACTTGTTAAACCATTAGTTACATTTTGCGCTCCACCAAGTTCATATTCTTCACTTGGTTCAAAAACACAGTTTTGATTCCAGTCTATAAATACAGCAGTTACAAGAGGATAATTTCCATCCGTATTAACTCTTACTGATAAATCGTAAGAATCTAAAGCATTAACATCTGTAGCTCCAGAACCATCTGCAAGACCAGAGTAATCTGTATATCCAGCTGGTTTAGCTGAAACTTTATTAATATCTGCAAATATAACTTGAGTTGTACTTGTTTGATATAACATATTACCAACAGAAGGACATAAACCATCAATTTTAGTTAACTCTACAGTATTTGTTTTAACTGTTGATGATGTACTTGTCATTGTAATTGTAGAGGTTCCTGCTGCAACTCCTGTTAAACCTGTAATTTCCATAACTACAAGTCCAGAATCTGTTCTTGATGCTGGTGTAAATGTTACATTTGTTCCTCCTGGTTGTCCAGAAACTGTAAAAACTGTATTTTCATTATATCCGTTTATTGTTTGAAAATTAAATTCAAACTGAACACTATCATCTGTACAAACTGTTTTTCCAGTAGAAACATTATTAACTGCATATGCAGGTGCATTTGAGATTAAAAATTGCGGAGTTACGGCATAAAATATATTATCTGCAGCTTCAACTAAAACACGAACCATAGAACCGTTAGTTAATGCTGGAACATTTACGTCATGCGCTCCATCGTTTGGTGTTCCCATAGCTAGGTCTGTAAACGTAGCACCATTATCTGTAGACATTTTAATATTTACAGTTTGACAATTAATTGTTCCGTTAGCTGTTGCACCAACATTCCAAGTTAATGTTTGCGTAGAACTTGGAGCCCAAGCTGGTGGCGTATTTATAGAAAAAGGATCTACATTCTCTACAGTAACCGTCATTAAATCTGCATGAGTTTGACCAATACCATTAGCAAAACCACTACCATTATCTCTTACTAAATAAGCAAACTCCATTGTACGAGCAACAGAAGGCGTAACCTCCCAAGTTGGCGTTAAATTCCCCGCTAACACATCGCTAAATTTAGGCATATACCTGTTTGGAGATGCTGTTGGCAAAATCGTTCTATATAATGGACCAGCTGTCCATGTAGATTGAGGTGATCCATCAGTAGGTGCTTGTTCTGGATCATTTTGAGACCAGTTATGTGTTAAAGTTGCTGTTCCATCTGGATCTGATGCATTTCCTACTAATTTAAACGCAGTACTTTTAGGAATACTAAAATCTGCTCCTGCATTTGCTACTGGTGGTTGATTTGTTAAGTTTGTTTGCGCACCACAAGTACTTGTTCCACCTGGCTGAATATTAGCAGAAATATCTCTAATATTTACATAATTAAAATGTGCATCACTATTGTTTTGAACGTTAGTTGCGCAAATTCCTGCATAACCCATAATAGAACTTCCTGAAGCTGGTTCTACTTCTGTTGTACCATTTCCAGAACGACTACATGTATTCATGGTATGGTATCCATCTAATTGGTGTCCCATTTCATGAGCCACATAATCAATATCAAAAGGATCTCCTGTAGGATTAGCTCTACCAGTATATCCTCTTCCTTTCTGAGCGCCAGTATAAGGTGCTGCACCATCTAAACACACACAACCTAAACAACCTGCGCTTCCTCCACCAGATGTATTAAAATTATGTCCAATGTCATATAAAGACTCATCGTTTAATGTTGTAGATATGGTTTCTTGAGTTTTAGTATTAAACTCACCATTCCAAGGATCTGTAGTACCATTGTAATAAATTAATTCATCATTTCTATTAATAAAAATTAACGTAATTGCTAAATCACGCTCATAAATTTCATTTACTCTATTTATAGTAATTGCCATTTGGGCTTGAATATTAGCCTTCTTTTCTGCATCTGTTCCGTTTCCGTCAAAAAGAGCACCATACTCACCATTACAGGTTTGTGCTAATCTATAGGTTCTTAATTTTCTATCGTCTATATCTGCTCTAGAAGAAGATGTCGTATTTTCTAAAGACTTTAAATTAACACCAGTATCCATTAAGCACTCAAAATCTTGAGTGTCTTGTCCTAAAGAAAATCTATCATAAACCATATAAGCAGAACCATTTTCTGTATATGGATCTATATATGTAGAGGCATGTAGTCCAGATAAAGTCATCGTATTTAACCCAAATTGAGTTACACTAAAACTCATTGTAGCTGTAGGATCGTCTATTCCTGTAGCCTTGTATGTTTTAATCATTGGAAATTTAGCAGCTAACTCAGATTCCATAATAGGTTTTTCTGCAACTCTAAAACGCTCCAAAGTTCCTTCTGCGTTAGGGAAATCAATAATTAAATTAGATTTACCTGCTAAATCACCTCTAAGCGGAGCATTTTGTAATGCTAATTTTAAACTTTCAATATTTAAAGTAAATACTTGAAATTTTTCTGGATGAGAAGCTCTGTTTTTTAAAACTTCATTTTGAAATTTGTCAGCTGAAGTTTTTTGCCAAAATTGCCCAGAAAAATCCTGAGAATAAGCAACAACAGTACAAAACAAAAAGGAGATTAATCCTAATGTAATTTTTTTCATGTGTTCTTTGAGGTTAAATTATTATTAAATTTGTTTGTGAATATATAAAAATTAAGTGACATTCTTTTTAAGACTAATGTTTTACTATTTTTACGTCAAAAATCATTTATCAATTTATGCCAAATCTTAAAAATAAAACAGTAGTAACCATTGGTACTTTTGATGGTGTTCATCTTGGTCACCAAAAAATAATTGAAAGATTGGTAGATGTTGCTTCATCTAACCAATTAGATTCTGTTTTATTAACGTTTTTTCCGCATCCAAGAATGGTACTTCAAAAAGATGCAGATATTAAACTTATTAATACACTTAGCGAAAAAGAATCCGTATTAAAAAAACTAGGTTTAACACATTTAGTGGTTAATGAATTTACTAAAGAATTTTCAAGACTAACTGCTGAAGAATTTGTTCGTGAAATTTTAGTAAAACAACTTAATGCAAAACATGTTATTATTGGTTACGATCATCATTTTGGGAGAAATAGGAGTGCAAATATTGAAGATTTAAAACGTTTTGGAAAAGAATACAATTTTACAGTGGAAGAAATTTCTGCTCAAGATGTAAATGAAGTTGCTGTTAGCTCTACAAAAATTAGAACAGCTCTTTTAGATGGCGATATTAAAACTGCTAACCTGTATCTAAATTACAATTTTATGCTTAGCGGTAAAGTAATTAAAGGAAAAGGTATTGGCAAAACCATACAGTTTCCAACTGCAAATATCAAAATAGCCGAAACCTATAAGTTAATTCCAAAAGATGGCGTTTATGTAGTTAAATCTAACGTAGATAATGAAACCGTTTTTGGGATGATGAATATTGGAAACAACCCAACTGTAAACGGAACTTCTAAAAGTATAGAGATTCACTTTTTTGATTTAGATAAAGATTTATACAATCAGAATCTTAAAATCGAATTATTACATAGATTAAGAGACGAAAAAAAATATGAGTCTGTAGATGCTTTAAAAACGCAATTAAAAGCCGATCAAAGTAATGCTCTAGAATATATTAAAAATGCTGAATAATTTCTTATTTAAACAAATTGATAATACATCGCTAATTGTTTTTAGAATAATTTTTGGCTTACTATGTTTTTTAGAATCTGTTGGTGCTATTTTTACAGGTTGGGTTAAAAAAACTTTAATAGAACCAGAGTTTACATTTAATTTTATTGGTTTAGATTTTTTACAACCATTACCAGGTAATTGGATGTATGCTTACTATATAGTTATGGGTGTTTTTGGACTTGGTATTATGTTAGGGTACAAATACAGACTAAGTATTATAGCTTTTGCAATTATGTGGTCTGCAACTTACTTTATGCAAAAAGCATCTTACAATAATCATTATTACTTATTGATTTTACTTTGTGGAATAATGGCAGTTTTACCTGCCCATAAATATGCATCTTTAGATGCTAAACACAACCCAAGTATTAAGTCTATTTCTATGCCTAGTTGGTGTAAATGGTTTATTGTAATACAACTATTTATTGTTTACACGTATGCTTCTGTAGCAAAACTATATCCAGACTGGCTAGACTTAACCACGCCAAAATTATTAATGGCAGGAAAAAGAAATTACCCTATTATTGGCGAATTTCTACAAAACGATTTTATGCCTTACTTGGTAGCTTATGGCGGTATTTTATATGATGGTTTAATTATTCCATTATTACTTTTTAAGCCTACTAGAAAAATGGCTTTTTACGGTTCTATCTTTTTTCATTTATTTAACTCTATTGTGTTTCAAGTTGGAATTTTTCCGTATTTGGCTTTAGCGTTTAGTTTATTCTTTTTTGAGCCTAAAATTATTAATAAACTTTTTTTAAAAAGCAAAGCGCTTTATACTGGTAATGAAATTTCTGTAAATTCTTACAAACCTATTTTAATTACGTTAGGTCTTATTTATTTTACTATTCAAGTAGCATTACCATTAAGACATCACTTTATTGCAGATAATGTACTTTGGACAGAAGAAGGACATCGATTATCTTGGAGAATGATGTTGCGTTCTAAACAAGGTGCTACTTATTACAAAATTGTAAACCACACTAAAGACACTACTTTTAATGTAAACTTAGACAATTACCTAACAAAAAAACAACAACGTTTGGCAAGTACTAAGCCAGATATTATGTGGCAATTCTCTAAGCGTTTAAAAAACAAGTTTAAGGCTGAAGGCGATTCTATTTCGGTTTATGTAAATAGTTCTTTAAGTGTAAATGGGAAACCTTATCAAAAATTCACAAACTCTCATGTGGATATTGCAAACGAAGAGTGGGATTATTATGGACATACAACTTGGTTATTACCTTTTGAAGTTAATTTAATAGAGAATTAATATTTCTAAACACAAAAATCTTACTACTTTTACAGCTTATTATCGTTAAACACCTGCGTTAAGGATTGAAGTGGCATCCTTTTTTGTTTTTTTCAAAAAAGATATAACGGAAAGCCTGACTTTTTTTGCCTTTTTAGCAAAAAGAGTAACGCCATAAAAAACAGCATTATGTTACAAGTTTCTTTTATTAGAGAAAACAAAGACAAAGTAATTTCTAGATTAGCTGTCCGCAATATGGACGCTACAGAATTAGTCGAAAATGTAATTAATTTAGACGAAAAACGCCGCGCGTTACAAGCTGAATTAGATAATACTTTAGCCGAATCTAACCGTTTATCTAAAGAAATTGGAATGCTTTTTAAATCCGGAAAAGGTGCTGAAGCGAATGCGTTAAAAGACCAAACATCGGATTTAAAAGAAAAATCTAAAACATTGTCTGACGATTTAAACGCAACTATTGAAAAGTTAAATAACGATTTATATAAGCTTCCAAATGTACCCCACGACTCGGTTCCAGAAGGAAAATCTGACGAGGATAACGAGGAAACATTTCGTGAAGGCGATATTCCAAAATTACACGATGCAGCAAAACCACATTGGGAATTAGCTAAGGAATATAATATTATAGATTTTGAACTTGGTAATAAAATTGCAGGCGCTGGTTTTCCTGTTTATATAGATAAAGGTGCTAGATTACAGCGTGCTTTAATTGCGTATTTCTTGGATAAAAACGTGGCGGCTGGTTATACTGAGTATCAATTACCGCATTTAATTAACGAAGCTTCAGGTTTTGGAACTGGACAATTGCCAGATAAAGAAGGACAAATGTACCATGTTACCGAGGATAATTTATACTTAATTCCTACTGCGGAAGTGCCTGGAACTAATATTTTTAGAGACACTTTGGTTAACGAAAGCGACTTGCCAATTTCTATTACTGGTTATACGCCTTGTTTTAGACGTGAAGCTGGAAGTTATGGTGCGCATGTTCGTGGTTTAAACCGTTTACACCAATTTGACAAAGTAGAGATTATTAGAGTAGAACATCCAGATAATTCTTTTAAGGCTTTAGATGGCATGGTATCTCATATTCAAGAAATTTTAAGAGAACTAGAACTACCTTATAGAATTTTAAGACTTTGTGGTGGCGATTTAACGTTTACATCTGTATTAACTATGGATTTTGAAGTGTATTCTGCAGCGCAAGAAAAATGGTTAGAAGTGTCTAGTGTATCTAATTTTGAAACCTACCAAGCTAACCGCTTAAAATTACGTTTTAAAAACAGCGATGGTAAAAATGAATTAGCGCATACCTTAAACGGAAGTTCTTTAGCTTTACCTAGAATTTTAGCTAGTATCCTTGAAAACTACCAAACACCAGAAGGTATAAAAGTGCCTAAAGTACTAATTCCATATACTGGTTTTGATATAATTAATTAAAGATAATGTTTGTTCGAGCTTAGTCGAGAACTAAATAATACATTTTAATAAATGCCTGAAGAGATTCAGGCATTTTTTTTGCAGTACAATTACTATATTTACATTAAATCTATTTTACCGTATGCGTTGGCTTTTATTTCTTTTTTTAAGTGTTTCTTTTTCTGCTTTTGCGCAGGATGACGTTTTAGCTAAAGATTATCTTAAAAATGGCGAATTCGAAAAAGCTATTGTAATTTATAAAAAGCTTTACAAAAAAAGTCCTACAAGTAGCTATGTTATTAACCAATTAGTAGCCAGTCACCAACAATTAAAACAATACAAAGAGGCAGAAACTATAATAACTACGCGCTTGGAACGCTCTTTTTATCCGCCAAGCCTTATAGATTTAGGTTATAATTATCAGTTACAAAAAGATAGTATAAATGCTAATATTTATTATAATAAAGCAATTGCTTCTATAGATACAAAAAGTAGTTACGCCACTACATTAGGACGTAAATTTGAAAGTTATTCTTTATTAAATCAAGCCAAAACGCTGTATGAAAAAGCTATGGTATTGTACCCTAATAAGGATTACAACATGCAATTAGCAAGTATATATGGAGAACAAGGAAATATTGAAAAAATGTTTTCTAGTTATTTAAATTTAGCGTTAAACAAAGACGTTTATAGAGACCAAATAAAAAGATACATAAGCGATTTTATAACTGAAAGTAGCGAAGACAAAAACAACATTCTTCTAAGAAAAATATTACTTAAAAACCTTCAAACCGAACCTAATGTTTTTTGGAGCACTATGTTAAGTTGGTTGTTTATTCAGCAAAAAGATTATAAAAAAGCATTTGCCCAAGAAAAAGGGATTTATAAAAGAAGTATTAATAGTCTTGAAGAAATTTCGGGCAATCCGCTAAACCGATTAATAGAATTAGGCTTAATAACTCAAAACCAAAACGAAGCTGAAATTGCTATAGATATTTTTACCTTTATAAAAGAAAGCGTTCAAGATCCTATTATAATTTTAACTGCCGATAAGTATATTCTAGAATTAAAAACTAGTATTGCTACAAAAAAAGAATTTAAAGATATTAAACTAGCTTACGAAACCATTATTGCAGACAATAGATTTCCAAACGAAATGTCTGAGCTTAAAATTAATTACGCTCATTTTTTAGCGTTTTATTTAGACGACACTAAATCTGCCATTACTGTATTAAAACAGGCTTTAAAAGAACCTTTAGACAATGTAAAATTAGCCAAAGTAAAACTAGAACTAGGCGATGTTTTAGTGTTTGAGGAAAAATTTAACGAGGCTTTAATTTATTACACACAAATACAACGAAGCCTAAAAAACAGCACGCTTTCTCAAACAGCAAGATTTAAAGTGGCTAAAACAAGTTATTATAAAGGCGATTTTAGATGGGCAGAAAGTCAGTTGAAAATTTTAAAATCATCTACATCTCAATTAACTGCAAACGACGCATTGGATTTAAAACTTTTAATAAGCGACAATAAACAAGATGATAGTTTACAAGTAGCATTAACCAATTATGCTAAAGCCGATTTGTTGGCGTTTCAAAACAAAACAGAACAAGCCATTTCTATTTTAGAAACCATTAAAACAGAACATAAAACTAAAAGTATTATCCCGCAAACACTTTTAAAACAAGCACAATTATTTGAAAAATTAAAACGTTTTGAAGAGGCTAAAACCAACTACGAGTTTCTAATTGCTAATTTTAAAGACAGCATCTTAATGGATAATGCTATTTATAACTTGGCTTTACTTCATTTAAATTATTTGAATCTTCCAGAACTTGCAAAAGAAGGTTTTGAAAAAATTATTTTTAACCATTCAGATAGTAGTTATTTCACAGAAGCTAGAAAACAATATCGTTTTTTAAGAGGTGATAATTTAGAGTAGAAATTCAACTAAAAAATAACCTTACCTTTGCATTATATTTCAGCATAAACACTTAAAGAAATTACAGTACAATGCATATTATTTATAACGTTACAGTTAATATAGCTAACGATGTTCATGACGAATGGTTAATTTGGATTAAAGAACACATTCCTCAAGTTTTAGCAACCGGAAAATTTGAAAAAGCAACTATGACCAAAGTTTTAGTTGAAGAAGAAATGGGCGGGCAAACCTACTCTATTCAATACAGATCTTATTCTCGCGAAGCTTTAGACAGCTATTATCGTGATGATGCAGACAACCTAAAAGCAGATGGTTTAAAACGTTTTGCAGATAAAATGTTAGCTTTTAGAACCGAACTAGAAGTTATAGATGAGTATTCTGTAAACTTTAATTAAAAAAGTAAATCGATTAAACAATCGTTTAAATACATTCAAAAAAAATGTCTAAAAAGAACTATAATAAGGATAATGGAAAAGGCTTTAAAAAGTCGTTTCACAAAAAAAAGCATGATCCTAGCCAAGTAAAGGCTAAAAAATTTCTTGGTCAGCATTTTTTAGAAGACGAAACTGTAGCACAACGTATAGCCGAAGCTTTAACAGGAAATGGTTACAAAAAAGTATTAGAAATTGGTCCAGGTATGGGCGTTTTAACCAAATACTTATTAGAAAATAAAAATTTCGAAACTTACGTCGTAGAAATTGATACAGAGTCTGTAGACTATTTAAAGAACAACTATTTACATTTAGCACCTAGAATTCTAGAAAAAGACTTTTTAAAATACGATGTTTCGGAAACTTTTGGCAATGAACCTTTTGCTATAAGCGGAAATTTTCCATACAACATATCTACACAAATAGTTTTTAAAACTTTAGAATTAAGAGATCAAATTCCAGAATTTTCTGGTATGTTTCAAAAAGAAGTTGCGCAACGTATTTGTAGTAAAGAAGGCTCTAAAGTTTACGGTATTTTATCTGTTTTAGCGCAAGCTTTCTACGATGCAGAATATCTTTTTACAGTGCCGCCAGATGTATTTAATCCTCCACCAAAAGTAGATTCTGGTGTTTTAAGATTAACACGTAAAGAAGATTACAGTTTACCTTGTAACGAAAAATTATTTTTTAGAGTGGTAAAATCTGCATTTATGCATAGAAGAAAAACATTAAGAAATAGTCTAAAGGCATTTGAATTATCGGATGTTTTAAGAGAAGATAGTATATTTGCAAAACGTCCGGAGCAATTAAGTGTTCAAGACTTTATAGACTTAACCGTTAAAATAGAAAAAGACATTCAAGCCTAAAAGTGATTCAAGACAACACAAACATACAATTCCAATTAACCAATGAGTTAATAAATCAAGTAGAGGCTTTAATTGCTGCGCAAAACAATAAAGCATTACAAGAATTATTAGTGGATTTTCATTACGCAGATATTGCGGAAATTCTTGATGAAGTTAGTTTAGACGATGCTGTTTATGTGATTAAACTTTTAGATTCTGAAACCACTTCAGATATCTTAATGGAGGTTGATGAGGATGTTCGAGAAAAGGTTTTAAGCCAATTATCTGCTAAAGAAATTGCCGAAGAAATTGAAGAACTTGACACTGATGATGCAGCTGATATTCTTTCTGAACTATCCGATGAACGTCAAGAACAAGTTATTGGAAACATTGAAGACCAAGAACATAAAGCAGAAATTGAAGAACTATTAGCTTACGATGAAGATGTAGCTGGTGGACTTATGGCTAAAGAACTTGTTAAAGTATACGAAACTTGGACGGTTGCTGGTTGTTTAAGAAAAATTAGAGGACAAGCGCAAGAAGTTAAACGTGTACACTCAATTTACGTTGTAGATAAGCAAGAAAAACTTATTGGTAGATTATCTTTAAAAGATTTAATTATAGCTAAAAGCGATCAAAAGATTTCAGAAATTTATATCTCTAACGTAGATAGCGTAAATGTAAATGATGATGTAGAAGATGTTGCCAAAGTAATGGCTAAATATGATTTAGAAGCCATTCCGGTAGTAAACAACAACCAAACACTTTTAGGTAGAATTACTATTGATGATATTGTAGATGTTATAAAGGAAGAAGCCGATAAAGATTACCAACTTGCAGCAGGTATTTATCAGGATGTAGAAGCAGATGATAGTATTCTTGAACTAACAAAAGCACGTTTACCTTGGTTAGTTTTAGGGCTTTTTGGAGGTTTAGGAAGTGTTTTTATTATGAAAGGTTTTGAAGAAGTTATGCTAACCGTACCTTCATTATTTTTCTATACACCATTAATTGCCGCTATGGCAGGAAATGTTGGAGTACAATCTAGTGCCATTATAGTGCAAGGTTTAGCCAATAACAATGTTAGAGGTAGTTTATTAAATAGACTTTTAAAAGAAGTTGGCTTAAGTTTAATTAATGGTTTTGCTTTAGCCGTTTTAGTTATACTATTTGGATTTTTAATAGATCAAGAATTTATACAAAGTTTAGCTATTGCAGTTTCTATGATGTCTGTTATTGTTGTAGCCGCATTAGTAGGTACATTTGTTCCAATAATTTTAGATAAACGTGGTATAGATCCAGCGATTGCTACAGGACCATTTATTACAACAAGCAACGATATACTTGGTATTTATCTTTTCTTTATTATAGCAGGAGCTATTATTGGGTTTTAATTAAAAATGATAAAACGCATTTTCTATATGCTCAATATCAAACCCTTGTTTTTCTTTTAAAATCGAAACAATATCAAAACGAACTTCTACGTCTAAGTCGTTTTCAATAACATATTCATTAACTGCTTTTACTAAATTTTGAATTTGTTTAGGTTTTACAAATTCCTCAGGTTTACCAAAATCTTTAGAAGATCTGGTTTTGACTTCTATAATAGCTAAAATTTCTTTTTTTCGAGCAATTATATCAACTTCAGCTTTATCAAATCGGTAATTTTGAGCCACAATTGTATAACCGTTTTTAATTAAAAAACCAACCGCTAATTCTTCTCCTTTTTTACCTAGTTCGTTGTGTTGAGCCATTTTCTTAAAGTATTCAGTTTTTTAGTTTTCATTAGGCAGTCATTTAAAACCCAACTTTAGCTCCATTCTCATCAACTTTCAATTCTATTTCACTACCAAAAATCATAGCACGATTATCTGGTTCATGTCCTGCTTTCATATTAAAAGCCACAGGGAAATTATAATCGGCAACTACATCTAAAATAATCTGTTGTACAGGCTTACCAAATTTGGTGGTGTTTTTCTTCACTTTACTCATATCGCCAATAATCAATCCAGCGCAATTTTTAAAATAACCAGCACGTTTTAAACTTTGTAACATGCGATCAATACTATAAGCATACTCGCCAATTTCTTCAATAAAAAGAATTTTTCCTTCGGTGTCTAAACTCGTTTTAGAACCTAACATACTCGTTAAAATAGCTAAATTCCCTCCAACAAGTTGTCCTTTTGCATCGCCTGTTTTATTATAAGTAGATGCTTCTAAAATGTATTCTAATTGTTCACCAAAAAGTGCTTTTTTAAAGGTAGCTGCGCTTTCAGGATATTCTTCTAACTCATGGGTTACACTCGTACACATTATGGCATGCAAACTTTGAAAACCAAGTACATTCATTTGGTTATGAAAAGCCGTAATATCACTATAACCAACAATCCATTTTGGATGTTTTTTAAACGCCGAGTAATCCAATAAATCTAAAACTCTAACGCTACCATAACCGCCACGAGCAGCCCAAATGGCTTTAATGTTTGGATTATCTAAAGCTTTCTGAAAATCTTCGCATCGTTCATGATCTGTTCCTGCAAAATGTCCGCCATTACTATAAACATGTTTTCCTACAGTAACTTTTAGACCCCAACTTTCAAGTAAACGCTTGGCGTTATTGACTTCTTGAGTTCTGTTCTTTAAAATTCCTGCTGGTGCAACAATTGCTACCGTATCTCCTGGTTTTAAAAATGGTGGCTTAATCAAACTAGTAGTATTTAATTGTTTTTGTGAATTTTGAGCATAACTATACAAACTTCCGAAGAAAAAAATCAAACAAAAACAAGTGGTTAAAAAGGCTTTTTTACTCATAATGTAAATGTACATTTTTTTTCTAAATCGGTAGTAAAATGCTTACTTTTGTGGCCTAGACAAATGATTTTTTGTCTCCTCGAGCATAGTCGAGAGGTTAATATTAAGGTCTCGACTGCGATCGACCTGATAAGCATACACAAATTATGAGTACACCAAAAAGATATACAATTACAGCAGCTTTACCTTACACTAACGGACCAATTCATATTGGACATTTAGCTGGTGTTTATGTTCCTGCGGATATTTATGCGCGTTTTAAGCGTTTAACTGGTAACGATGTTGCTTTTATTTGTGGAAGCGACGAGCATGGTGTACCAATTACTATAAAAGCTAAAAACGAAGGTGTATCGCCTCAAGATATTGTAGATAAATATCATAAAATTATTAAGGATTCTTTTGTTGACTTTGGTATTTCTTTAGATAATTATTCTAGAACGACGTCTAAAGTGCATCATGAAACAGCAACAGAGTTTTTCAAAACGTTGTATGATAAAGGTGAATTTATTGAAGAAACCACAGAGCAATTATACGATGCTGAAGCTAATCAGTTTTTAGCAGATCGTTTTGTAGTTGGAACATGTCCAAAATGTGGTAACGAAGAAAGTTACGGAGACCAATGTGAAAAATGTGGAACAAGCCATAATGCTACGGATTTAATAAATCCTAAATCGGCAATTACAGGAAATGTACCATCTTTAAAACAAACCAAACACTGGTTTTTACCATTAGATAAGCACGAAGCGTTTTTAAAAGAATGGATTTTAAAAGGCCATAAAAAAGATTGGAAACCTAATGTTTACGGACAAGTTAAGTCTTGGATAGACGATGGTTTACGTCCAAGAGCTGTAACTAGAGATTTAGATTGGGGAATTCCTGTTCCTGTGCCAGGTGGCGAAGGAAAAGTACTTTACGTATGGTTTGATGCGCCAATTGGATATATTTCTGCAACCAAAGAATGGGCAGAACGCGAAGGAAAAAACTGGGAAGATTACTGGAAAAAAGACGATACTAAACTGGTTCACTTTATTGGAAAAGACAATATTGTGTTTCACTGTATTATTTTCCCTGCCATGTTAAAAGCCGAAGGTTCTTACATTTTACCAGATAACGTTCCTGCAAACGAATTTCTAAATCTTGAAGGTCAGAAATTATCAACCTCTAAAAACTGGGCAGTTTGGTTACCTGAATACCTTAAAGATTTCCCTAACCAACAAGATGTTTTGCGTTACACATTAACTGCAAATGCTCCAGAAAGTAAGGATAACGATTTTACTTGGAAAGATTTCCAAGCTAGAAACAACAACGAATTAGTTGCCATTTATGGAAACTTTATTAATCGTGTGGTTGTTTTAACTAACAAATATTACGAAGGTGTTGTACCAGAACCTAGCGATTTTTCTACTATAGACGAAGAAACTTTAACGGCTATAAAAGCATATCCAAGTGTCATTGAAAGCTCTATAGAACGTTACCGTTTTAGAGAAGCAAGCCAAGAATTAATGAATCTTGCCCGATTAGGAAACAAGTATTTAGCGGATGAGGAACCTTGGAAATTAGTAAAAACTGATGAAGCACGTACAAAAACCATAATGTACGTTGCATTACAAATAGCGTCTGCATTAGCAACATTATGTGAGCCATTTTTACCATTTACATCAACTAAATTAAAGAACATACTTAATATAAATTCAACCAAACTAGAAACATCTTGGAATGAAGTAGCTACAAAATCGGTTTTATTACCTGCTAACCATACCATTGGAAAAGGTGAATTATTATTTTCTAAAATTGAAGATAGCACCATCCAAATTCAGTTAGATAAATTAGAAGCTAGTAAGAAAGCAAACGAAGCTGCTAATAGAGTAACAGAACCACAAAAAGACACCATTGCTTTTGATGATTTTACCAAATTAGATTTACGTGTTGGAACTATTATTGAAGCTGAAAAAATGCCAAAAGCTAAAAAACTTCTAATATTAAAAGTAGATACAGGTATAGATGTAAGAACTATTGTTTCTGGTATTGCTGAAAGTTTTAAACCTGAAGATGTAATAGGCAAACAAGTCACAGTTCTAGTTAATCTTGCACCAAGAGCTTTACGTGGCGTAGAAAGTGAAGGCATGATTTTAATGACCGAAGATGCAGAAGGTCATTTAGTGTTTGTAAATCCAGACGTTACCGTTAAAAACGGAATGCAGATTAGTTAAATCTACTGTAAATATTAAGCATATAATTATTTTATATAATAAGACTTAAATATATTTGAGACCTCACCAATAAAGTGAGGTCTTTTTTATGCTTAAATACATTACGTCCCAAACCCAACTTCCAGAGTTATCTGTTAAAAACACATTACAACTTTTAAACGAAGATTGCACCATTCCTTTTATATCTAGATATAGAAAAGAAGCCACAGGTAATTTAGATGAAGTTCAAATTGGAGATATTGTTAAGTATAAAGAACTTATTGAAGCTTTAGAAAAACGAAAAAAAGCTATTTTAAAAGCATTAGAAGAACAAAATGTTTTAACGCCAGAATTAGAACAAAAAGTAAACACTTGTAAAGATCTAACAAGTTTAGAAGACCTTTATTTACCCTATAAAAAAAGCCGAAAAACAAAAGCTGAAACTGCTAGAAAAAATGGCTTAGAACCTTTGGCTAAAATTATAATGAGCCAAAATGCTAACGATGTTGATAGCATTGCTTACAGTTATGTTAAAAACGATATTACTTCTATAGAAGACGCTTTAGAAGGTGCTAGACATATTATTTCAGAATGGGTTAACGAGCGCATAGATGTAAGAAATGGCTTAAGAAACCAAATCGAAAGACATGGACAACTAACAACCAAAGTAGTAAAATCTAAAAAAGACGATGAAAAAGCTCAGAAATTTCGAGATTATTTCGATTGGTCTGAAAGTTTACAACGCATACCATCGCATAGACTATTAGCCATTTTACGTGCCGAACATGAAGGCTTTATTAAATTTAAGATAGAAATTGATTCAAATTTTACGTTAAGTAAAATAGAACAACGCATTATAAAATCTAATAACGCTTGTGCAAAGCAAATAGAATTAGCCATTAAAGATGCCTTTAAACGTTTATTATTTCCGTCATTAAGTAACGAAGCACTTCAAAAAGCAAAGGAAAAAGCAGATGATGATGCTATTACTATTTTTGCCAAAAACTTAAAGCAATTATTATTAGGTTCGCCATTAGGAGAAAAACGTGTTTTGGCATTAGACCCAGGATTTAGAACTGGTTGTAAATTGGTTTGCTTAGACGAAAAAGGCGACTTAAAACACAACGAAACCATTTATCCTCACGCACCAAAAAACGACCAAATTGGCGCCATTAAAAAAATAAGCAACTTAACCGAAGCTTATAAAATTGATGCCATAGCCATAGGAAACGGAACTGCTTCTAGAGAAACCGAAGCTTTAGTTAGAAAAATTCATTTTAAAAACGATGTTCAAGTCTTTGTGGTTAGCGAAGCTGGCGCAAGTATTTACTCTGCAAGTCCAATTGCACGCGAAGAATTTCCAGATTACGATGTTACGGTTCGTGGTGCCATTTCTATTGGAAGACGTTTACAAGATCCGTTAGCAGAACTGGTTAAAATTGATGCCAAATCTATTGGCGTAGGACAATACCAACATGATGTGGATCAAAACAAACTACAAAAACAATTAGATGTTGTGGTAGAAAACTGTGTAAATGCTGTTGGTGTAAATATTAACACTGCAAGTAAAAGTTTACTAAGTTACGTGTCGGGAATTGGTCCAAAACTAGCCGAAAACATTTGTACTTACAGAACCGAAAACGGAAGTTTTACCTCTAGAACAGAAATTAAAAAAGTTGCACGATTAGGCGGAAAAGCATTTGAGCAAAGTGCTGGTTTTTTACGCATTAAAAATCCTAAAAATCCGTTAGACGATTCTTCGGTTCATCCGGAACGTTATGCTTTGGTTAAAACTATGGCTAAAGATTATAAAACCAATTTAGAAGATTTTATTGGTAACGAAACCGTTTTAAACCAAGTAGATTTAAAGAATTACACCTCTAAAGACGTTGGTATTTTAACCTTAGAAGATATTATTAAAGAGCTTAAAAAACCAGGATTAGATATTAGAGAACAAGCAAAAGTGTTTAGTTTTAATCAGAATATAAAAGCTATAACCGATTTAAAAGATGGACAACTTTTACCTGGAATTGTTAATAACATTACCGCTTTTGGTTGCTTTGTAGATATTGGAATTAAAGAAAGTGGCTTAATTCACGTCTCTAATTTATCGGATAGTTTTGTGAAAGATGTTAACGAACATGTGAGTTTACACCAACAAATAATAGTTAAAGTTCTGGAAGTAGATGTGGCTAGAAAACGTATTCAGCTTAAATTACATAAAGGTTAGAGTTATATTTATGGCGTTACCTAAAGGTCATGCTGTACGCTAAATCTTTTTATGCCATTTATTAAAGCATAAAAAGGATACCGCTGCCATCACTAACGCGAACTTGGAGAAATTATAATGTATAGTAACTAAACTTATTAATTACATCTCGCCATCTTCAGTGTGTTTATATATTTTAAAAAAATATAATCTAACTTAAAATTAAATAGAATCTAATAGCCTTCAACTTAAAATAAAAAATTTGCTGTTATGCAGAATTTCTACTAGCGTTAATGTTACCAAATAAAGAACCCGTATTAGAAATATCATCAAATGGTAAGGTCATGAATATACTATTGTATATTTGATATTTAGACCAAACATTTTCGTTAAATTTGGTAAGTTCTAGGTTGTTTTGGGTCATTTAAGTTTGAATTTTATTAAAAATACTAAAGCAAAATTAAATCCAACCATCTTTAAATTAAATTTAAGACTATTTAATGCTGAAAATTGCATACCATCCTATTTACGCACATCAATTAGCAGAAGGACATCGTTTTCCTATGGCTAAGTATGAATTACTGCCAGAGCAACTAATTAGAGAAAACACATGTACCACAGAAAATTTCTTTGAACCCAAAAAACCTGTCAATCATTCTAATATTTTAGCAGTACATGAACCTGAATATTTTTACGATTTACTTAATTTAACTTTAAACCAAAGAGCTGCAAGAAAAATAGGTTTTCCGTTAAGCGAAGTTTTAATTAACCGAGAATTGATTATAGCAAATGGTACTATTGAAGCTACAAAATTTGCAATTGAATTTGGGATTGCAATGAATATTGCTGGTGGAACACATCATGCTTTTACAAATAAAGGCGAAGCTTTTTGTATGCTTAACGACCAAGCTATTGGCGCCAAATATTTACTAAATAATTATTTAGCCGAAAAAATTCTAATTGTAGATTTGGATGTACACCAAGGTAATGGAACTGCGGAAATTTTTAAAGATGATATAAATGTGTTTACATTTTCTATGCACGGAAAACATAATTATCCGTTTAAAAAAGAAGTGTCAGATTTAGATATTGAACTTGAAAATAATTCAACTGATGAGACCTATTTATCTATCTTAAAAGAAATGTTACCTGTATTAATTTCAAATATTAAACCTGATTTTATTTTTTACTTATCTGGTGTAGATATTTTAGAAACTGATAAGTTAGGTAAATTAGCTTTAACTATTGAAGGTTGTAAAGAACGAGACCGCTTTGTTTTACAAACCTGTAAAGATTTAAACATCCCAATAATGTGTAGTATGGGCGGAGGATATAGTCCTAGTTTAAAAGTTATTATAGAAGCGCACGCAAATACATTTAGACTTGCTCAAGAGCTCTATTTTTAATACATACTTTGTAGTAATAAAAAACCAAATAACACCGCAATAAATGGTACTGCTGTTAACACTTTTAAATCGTAGTGTTTGTTTTTTTGTTTAATATAAGTAGCATTCATTTGCTTACGCTGTTTCCCAGAGTAAGACATCCAATTTGAAAAATGAATAACTAAAGCCGCAATTACAAAAAATGTAATAGCTTTAGATTGCCCAATAATTTGAGCATTCATTTGTGCTAAAAATGTTGCAAAGAAACATCCTGCTAAAAACAACAATGTAATTTGCAGAATTGACGTGTACCATAAAGCTATAGTATTTGCCTTTTGTTTGTATTTATCTTTTAATTGATAAAAGATAGAAAGATATATTTTATTAAAAAATGTCATCCTAAAAATATTAAAGCTCAAAAGTAACCTTTTGAGCTTTAATTATAATATTTATTTATAAAATGGTTTTCCTATTGAGGTCCGCCACTTACTATTTTAAACTCTGAACGACGATTCATCTGTCTTTCTTGGTCTGTACATTTTCTTCCACAGTCTACCTTTGGTTCTGTTTCTCCAAACCCTTGTCCTGTTATG
>Ga0105354_1000509_pt1 | contig 24080 bp, 23 predicted proteins | sample GOMGulsemesocosm_FD_83658 | JGI IMG/M metagenome (GOLD analysis project Ga0105354, IMG submission 83658) | Methane-oxidizing microbial communities from mesocosms in the Gulf of Mexico - GOM9B Gulf of Mexico | ecosystem: Environmental > Aquatic > Marine > Cold seeps | place: USA: Gulf of America...
TTTAAAGCTCTATCAATGTTTTCTCCGTCTTTAATTGGTATAATTAACATAAGTCTTAACCTCCTCTCTTTTAGCGTTCAGCTGGCAAAAGTAATTATTAATTAGTAATTAACTAGCAATAATTAACAATTATTTTCGATTTGCTCAATATTTATTTTCTCTGCAACAACTTTAAATAATTACGTTGCAGGCTTATACTCCTTCTTATCTATTACCAGTTTAGCGATAATCTCTTTTAAGATTTCTGAAGTACCTCCTCCAATAGGACCTAAACGACTATCTCGTAACAAGCGAGCCATAGGATACTCCTCCATATACCCATAACCACCTAACAACTGTAAGCACTCATAAATAACTTCATCAGCCATTTTAGTAGATGCTAATTTAGACATTGTAGCCTCTTTGACAACATACTCACCATCATTTAAACGTTTAGCTACAGAATAATTAAACTCCTTACATAACTCCATTTGAGTAGAAGCATCTGCTATTTTATGACGCAATACCTGGAAACTGTTTATTGTTTTTCCGAAAGCAGAACGCTCTGACATATATTGTACCGCATAATCAATTGCATACTCCGCTCTTGCATGCGAGTTAATTGCCATAATTAAACGCTCTAAGGCAAAATGCTGCATAATATAAGGGAACCCTTGATTTTCCTCTCCCATTAAGTTAGCAGCAGGAATTGTAACGTTATCAAAAGCAATTTCAGCCGTGTCAGAAGCTCTCCATCCTAACTTATCCAACTTTGTAGCAGAAATACCTGGAGTATCTCTATCCATTACAAATATACTCATCCCTTTACCCCCTAACTCAGGAGCTGTTTTAGCAGCAACTACCAAATAGTCACTATATATACCATTTGTAATAAATGTTTTAGAACCATTAATTACATAGGTATCACCTTTTTTAACAGCTGTTGTACGCATTCCTGCAACATCAGACCCACCAAAGGGCTCTGTAATACACAAACAACCTATTTTATCACCTAAAGCACTTGGCTCTAAATACTTCTTTTTAATATCATGATCTCCTTCTTTATTCAAATGCGTCATTGCTAAGTAAGCATGTGCCCACATATTTGCTGCAAACCCGCTTGAATTAATTTTCTGCATCTCTTCCAAGAAGATTACAGTATAGAACAAATCTAAATTCAACCCACCGTATTCTTCAGGAGTAGCTAAACCGAAATACCCCATATCACCAAACTTCTTCCATATAAATCGCTCAACTGCCCCCGTCTTCTCCCATTTATCTATATGCGGAACAACTTCCTTTTTTAAAAAATCTTGCAGACTTTCTCTAAAAAGCTGGTGTTCCTCAGTAAAGTATCTTTTATCCATTATTTTTGATTTAATTTATAGTTAAATATAATTTTATTCGATCTAATTTTTCAACCGGGAAATGAGCTACGTATTTCAACTCATCTAAATCCTTATACCCCTCTCTTAACATTCGCTCATCAACTATATTAGTTGCCATATACTCATTTATATAAACTAACGATGATAATTCTGAAGCGCTGGCTAAATTAATGTTTATTTTTTTAATATTCGGAATAGTTTTCAATACAAATTTCTGCTTGACTTTTTTAATATCTTCTTCTGACAAATCATACACATCCATTAATTGATCAAAAGAAAGGAATCCATCAAGCTTCTTTCTAAAATTTATTATTCTATATGCATATTTATAATCTATCGCTGTAGCCTTATAAATATCTTTCGCTTCGGCTTTATTTAAATCTTTCTGATAAGATGCCGAGCGCCTAGAAGACCCATTCTTTTTAGTAGCCCAATCTGGAAATTTAAATTTAGGACTCATCACTCCCAGCAGAGAATCTGAAACATGAGTTATATTTTGAAACTCTTTAGCAGAATTCACGTATTTATTCAATTTCCTGAAATTATGCAAACGATCGATTTCTTCAACTGACATTCCTAAAACATACCCTTTATAGTCCGTTATAAAATTTGGATTGTACGGATGCACCTCATACTTCTTTGACTGCTTAGCCAAAGCCAAACTATCTATTTCCTTTTGAAAAGCTGCTATTTTCTGTTGATCAACTTTATTGGATTCACCAGTAGTAAAATCAGCAAAAAAATAAACACACTGAAACACGACAATAAGCAGTACTAAAAGAAAAACCCCACTTCGTTGCTGTTTTGTAAACACGAAGTGGGGTTTAATATTTTTCATTGATTTTTTATTTATTTTACCGAAGCTATTTTGTCTTTAAATATTTTAAGTTCTTCACGAACCTTAGGCGACAACAACACCAACCCAATTACGTTAGGGAAAACCATTGCAAAAATCATCGCATCTGAAAAACCAATTACAGAATTTAAACTTATTGACGCTCCTAAAACTACGAATAATAAAAACAATACCTTATAAACAATATCTACCATTTTACTTTTTCCGAATAAAAATTTCCAAGCCTGTAAACCATAGTACGACCATGATAACATTGTAGATATCGCAAATAATACTACCGCAATAGTTAATATCCATGAGAATCCTGGTATTGCAGAATCAAAAGCTCTTGTTGTCAACTCTACACCTTGAATACCTGTTTGCCCATACTGAAAAAATCCGCCATCAATATTTGTAATAACAATAACTAACGCAGTCATTGTACAAATTATAACCGTATCAATAAAAGGCTCTAATAACGCAACGATACCTTCAGAAGCTGGATATTTTGTCTTTACAGCAGAATGGGCTATTGCAGCAGAACCAACACCTGCTTCATTTGAAAATGCAGCTCTCTGAAAACCAACTATCAACACCCCTAAAACACCTCCTAATGCAGCACTAGGACTGAATGCCCCATCAAATATCATCCCAAATGCTTCCGGAACAAGATCATAGTTCATTGCTAATATAATCAATGCAGCACCTACATAGGTAGCCGCCATAAACGGAACAACTTTTTCAGTTACCGAACCAATTCTTTTAATCCCTCCTATAATTACAACCCCAACAATAGCAGCCATAATAATACCGAATATTAATCCCGCAGCACCGCTTTCAATTCCAAAACGCTCTACTAATTGTGCCGCAGCTTGATTTGCCTGAAACATATTTCCCCCACCGAAAGAACCACCTACACACATAATAGCAAAAAATATAGCCAAGACCTTTCCTAAGCCAGCCATACCTATTTCTGCCAAACCGGTTTTTAAGTAATACATTGGCCCCCCGTGCACAGTACCATCTTCCATTACTTCTCTATATTTAACACCCAAAGTACATTCTACAAATTTAGTAGCCATACCTAGCAACCCTGCTAGAATCATCCAGAATGTAGCTCCAGGACCACCTACCGCAACTGCAACTGCAACTCCAGCAATATTCCCTAGACCTACCGTAGCAGACAAGGCAGCTGTTAACGCCTGAAAATGAGTAACCTCACCCTCTGCACTTTCTACAGCTATAGTTTCAAAAATATCACCTCCAGGAGTTGAATCTCCTTCAGCAACATCTACAGTATGATGATCAATTGCGTCATAATCACCTTTTACAACTTTAATCGCCGTTCCTATTAATGTGAAGTTTGCAAATTTGAAATAAACTGTAAAAAATATAGCTCCTAATACTAATACAATTAAAACAAAAGGAACTGAATGCTCTCCAAAAGGAATTGGATAAAATATTACTCCACCAACTGAATCAGCTATTGGCTTAAAAAAAGCATCTATTTTTTGATCAATAGTTAATGCTTTTTCAGTAGTATCTTGCGCAAAAGTTAAAAAGGGTAATATTGTTAATAATAATGAAAGAAATCGTGTCTTCATTTTGTTTTTTTATTGATTAAATTAGTTGTTAAGTTTTTTTTGGTGAGGCAAGATGGCGAAAAAAAAACGCAATCTAAAATTTTTGTTGTTAAAACCGATATTAATGTTATATGTCAAACATTTTGTTTAATGCTAAAATTTGTTCTGGCCTTCCCAACACAATAAGTTTCGACTTTGGTCTTAAAACGGTATCCGCCTCAGGATTAATGATATACTCCCGATCAGGGGTTTTATACCCAATAATACTACAACCAGTTTTATTTCTAAAATCTAGATCTTTTATTGTTTGTAAACCACCATTTGAGGTAATAGCCTCTATAGCCACTTCTTCCACATTTACTTTATTATCATCTATAATAGACAGATTATCCAAAAACTCAACTAAATCAGGCATAACAACTAAGGAAGCCATATGATCTCCACCTATTTTATCAGGCATAATTACATTATTTGCTCCAGCTAATTTTAGTTTTTTATAGGATGCTTCCTGCGACGCTCTACTTATTATGCTTATGTTTTTATTTATTTGTCTTGCCGAAAGCACCACGAATAAATTATCAGCATCATTTGGCAAAGCCACAATAATACTATGGGCGTTCTCAATACCCGATTCTATTAGCACCTCATCTTCATTAGCATTACCATAAACAAACAATATATTGTCATCATACTTCTCAATAAGGTCCTTATCTTTTTCAATTACCACAAAAGGTCTTTTATATAAGGATAATTTTTGTGCAGCCTGTTTACCGTTTCTTCCGAAACCACAGATAATGATATGATTTGAAAGTTTATCAATTTTCTTTTTCATTTTTCTGTTTTTAAATTGTTCAAAAGAATTTTTATCCATCAAGTATTCTGTAATTATAGATAACGCATACGCTAAAGTCAATACACTTGAAGAGATTAACCCAACAGTAAACAATTTTGCAGTATTATCCAATGGAGCTACTTCAGAAAAACCAACTGTAGAAATTGTAATAACGGTCATATACAGCGCGTCTATCCAACTGTAATCCGCTATAAAACGATAACCAAAAACACCTATTAATAAAATACTTATTACTAATACTAGGGCAATCCGAAATTTAGATTTAAAAATAATCACCATATTACAAATCAAATACTGAGGTTCTTTTGGTATACATCAAATCTTTAAGCTTTAAAAGGAATGCAGTGGTCAAGTATAGTACGAAAGAGCCCCCTAGAGTCGCAAAGGTTAAATAAATAAAAAACAAACGTACGTTTTTTGCACGCATCCCTAGGCGATCCGCTAATCTAGAAGATACCGCAAAACCGTGTTTTTCAAAAAAGTACTTTATCTCTTTAATAAAACTCATAATTGCGATGCAAATTAGTCTTTTTTAAGAAGGATACAACAATTTATTTCCTATTTCACAATGCAAGCATTTATGCTGATTACAATATTGTGTTTTCAATTCAATAAGTGACTGTGAATCTGCCGATGATGCTACTGCCACTTTAAAATCTTTAAATTTACCAATCACACTATTTTTTTCCGGTTTAAGCGCTCTATATAATTGTAACAATTCTTCAAAATTATCTTTACCCATACTTTTAGCATACATGAATTTTATAGGGATAATCGTATTTAAAACCAATAATTCAACAAACGACTTGCTTATTTTTTTTCTTCTTTTACTAGCTCCCTTACCAAAGGTATAATGCGTATCCCAATATTCTGATGCACTTACACAAAACAACTCATAAATATCATCGGTGGTTTTTATAGTTATAATTTTTGAAAACAAACTATTATGATGATAATACAGTGCCGCAAATTGCGATAACCTTATTGTAGGAAAACTTGCCGGACGTAATCTAAAAAACTGAAGCTTCACTAACGAGTCTTGTAACTTATACTTCTGTTTTAAATACTGATGTTCTTTCTGAAGTGTATGATAATACTCGTCCACAACAAGTTCCTTTAACAAGTTTGCCTGCCCAAACAATAATGCTTCTAAATTTAATATACTTGACGTTTCTTTTTGAAATACATTAAAAGATATATTTTTTGTTACTTGAGAAAAAGCTGATGCGTTAATTTTTAATCCGAAATTGCTCGCTAACAAATGAAATAACAATGCCTCCCAATTGTTTTGCAAATCATCCAATACCCCTTGAAAAACTGTTGCTTTACGATGTAAACGCTGTACCAATAATTTTTGTTTCCAGAATGACATGGTAAATTCATCTATTCTATGAATTTGAGTGTCACAATTTATCCAGCTTTTGCGCTGAAGCAATTGCTTATAATTATGCAATAACGTTTCATTAACAACATTTTTTAATACTAAAGTTTCTATTGCATTTTGACCTGTATCAAAAACAACAACATCATTTTCCCAAACTACATGAAGTATCACATTATCATAAGCAATATCATTTTGATGCCCGTGAACATACCAATCAGAAGCATTCAAATGAATTTCTACCGTTCCTACCCATTCTTGAAAACCTATTACTATTCTAGAATTATAAAAATCTGGACCAGAATTTGTATTATGCTCTCCTACCGAAATGATTTGAAGTCCATTTCCTTGAACCGTTTTTAATGTAGTAGTTGTTAGTTTTTGATATTGCCAGATATTGTGTAGAAAATCTTCTTGCATTTCCCTAAGTTACAAAAACCAAAGTACTTTTACCATAACCTATTAACAAATAACATTTTGACTTTTATATAAAATCATATAATTTCGTTTAACTATGCACAAAAGCACTAAACTTAACTCTTATACTTCAATTAAAAATGTCTAACCTATATCAACGACCAACAATTCTTAAATATTATTACGTTATTATTATTATTATTGTACTATTAGCGTCATGTTCTCAATCAAAAAATGAAATCTCATTTAAAGAGACAGATTTTTGCTCAAGTATTCACAGGAACGATAGCATTAGCCTCTCAAAAGAACTTGACGAATTTGCTTCACTAATGAAATCTAAAACTGGTGTATATGTTTTAGAAGACGGAAGTAACTCACTGGTAGCTAGAGCATGGCTAAGTGAATATGCCGAAAAAACCATCGATATTCAGTATTTTATTTTTTCAACCGACAACATCGGCCTTATAGCTTGTGACTATTTAGTTAGAGCAGCTGACAGGGGAGTTAAAGTAAGAATTCTTGTGGATGATATTATGGTAGATGCTGAGCTCGAAGATATTTTAACACTTAATTCGCACAAGAATATATCAATTAAAATATATAATCCCGGAGTTAATTTAGGAAAGAACATCTTTCATAAAATAAAAAAACTTACTACCGATTTTAGGTCTGCTAACCAGCGAATGCATAATAAAACTTTTATAGTAGATGACAAAGTAGTAATCACAGGAGGACGAAATATTGCTGATGAATATTTTGATTATGATCATGAATATAATTTTAGAGACAGAGATGTACTTTTAGTAGGTAAAGAAACCGGAAAAGTAAAAAACTCTTTTAACGAATTCTGGAACACCCCTTTAAGTGTAGACGTTACTAATATCACAGATGAAACCTACAAGCCAAAAAACGATGCCGACACGTTTAAACAACTTCATGAGTACGCCTGTAATCCGGATAATTACTGGCCAGAAATACGAGAAAGAGTAAAAAAATTACCCGCCACTTTTAAATTAATAAAAGACTCTGGTGATTTGACCTGGCTAGATGACGTTAATTTCATTTCCGATATCCCAGGTAAGAATAATGGAACTAGCGGCTTAGGCGGAGGTGGCATATCAACTAGCACGCTTATAAATTTAGTGAAAAACGCCAAATCATCCATAGATATCCAAACGCCGTATTTAATTACGACTGAATTAAGTCTAAATTTATTTAAAGAGGCAGTGCAACGAGGTGTAAAAATAAGAATACTAACAAATAGCCTTGCCTCTACAGATAATTTAGAAGCCTTTAGCAGCTACCAATCAGGTAGACAAGCATTATTAAAAACAGGAGTGGAAATCTTTGAATTCCGTCCAGACGCAGCTATAAGAACAAAGATTATGACCGGAGAATTACAAGAAAAATTAAATTATAAACCCATTTTTGGCTTACACGCAAAATCAATGGTTATTGATGGGAAAACAACGGTTATTGGAACATTCAATCTTGATCCAAGAAGTGCTAATTTAAATACTGAATGTATGGTGATTATTACTTCCAATAGAATTGCCTTAAATGTTTTAAAAGGAATTGAAGAAGAATTCAAATCTGAAAATTCTTGGCAAACAACATTAAATTATAACCCTGACCATGAGGTTAACAATTTAAAACGTATAAAACCTGGGCTAGAAAAGTTATTCCGAAAGAAATTTTATAAAAGACACCATCAACTATTCTACGTAGTGTAATCACACCCACTCACCCCACTACCAAATCAATATATTTTCTTAAAACCCTGAAACTAACATTCTCAGACATGTTTTAGTTAAGCTCTAAAAAACTTGATTTTAAAATATAAAAGCACTAACTTTAGTTAGTACATTATAACTTTACTAGAGCCATAAAACAATCTGATATGAAAAATATATTAGTAACCATAGATTTTGATCTTAAAACCTCAATTCTTATCGACAAAGCATACGAATTAGCAAAAGCCTTTGATTCTAAAATTTGGCTTGTACACATTGCTGCTCCAGACCCTGATTTTGTTGGCTATCAAGTAGGGCCACAATACATAAGAGATAGTAGAGCTCATGAACTAAGAGAAGAACACAGACAACTTCAAGAATACACTAAAGAACTTACGAAAAAAAATATTGACGCAGAAGGACTACTTATTCAAGGAGCAACTATTGAAATGATTATTCTAGAGTCACAAAAATTAAATATCGACCTAATAATTGCTGGGCATCATAAACATAATTTTTTGTACAAAGCATTTGTTGGCTCAGTAACTAGAGAAATTATTGAGTTATCAAAAATCCCTATACTCATAGTTCCTTATGAATAGCAAAAGAAAATTAACGTCATATTGATCCTTTTGAAATATTTCAAACTTTCGAATATCAATATTGACTTCGAAATCCAGGTAGCTATCAGAACAGTATAACAAAACAAAAAGCCTTACTTGTTTAAAAAGTAAGGCTTTTACTATATATAATTATGAAGTTATATTGAATTAATCAATATACCCCATTTTTCGCATCCAATCGTTGTTGAACATTTTTCCCACATACCTACTTCCATGGTCGTGAAACAACACTACAACCACATCGTCTTTGGCAAAGTGCTCTTTTAACTGCAACAATCCTTTTACAGCAGCTCCTGCAGAGTTCCCCAAAAACATCCCCTCTTCTTTTGCTAAGCGTTGCGTATACACCGCAGCATCTTTATCGGTTACCTTTGTAAACCCATCAATAATATCGAAATCTACGTTCTTTGGCAAGATATCCTCCCCAATTCCTTCTGTTACATAAGGGTAAATTTCATTCTCATCAAAAACACCAGTTTCATGGTACTTTTTAAATACAGAACCATACGTATCTATTCCCCAAATTTTAATGTTTGGATTTTGTTCTTTTAAATATTTTCCTACTCCTGAAATTGTTCCTCCAGTACCAACTCCTACAACAAAATGAGTTATTTTCCCATCAGTTTGTTTCCAAATTTCCGGACCAGTACTTTGGTAATGTGCTTTGGCATTACTTGGATTATCATACTGATTTACATACCATGAATTTGGCGTTTCCTCCGCCAATCTTTTAGAAACTGAATAATAGGAACGCGGATCAGTAGGCTCAACTTCTGTTGGACAAACCACAACCTCAGCTCCTACTGCCTCAAGAATATCCATTTTTTCTTTAGATTGTTTATCAGAAAGCACAAAAATACACTTGTAGCCTTTTACAATAGCCGCTAATGCCAACCCCATACCAGTATTCCCTGAAGTTCCTTCAATAATTGTTCCTCCCGGTTGTAATCGTCCATCAGCTTCGGCATCTTCAATCATCGTTAACGCCATTCTATCCTTAACAGAATTCCCTGGGTTAAATGTTTCATATTTTCCAAGAACTAAACATGGAAGCTCAGCCGTAATTTTATTTATTTTAACTAAAGGAGTATTACCAATAGTTTCCAATATATTTTTTGCGTATTCCATATATAAGTAAAATTGAACTGCAAAGTTAAGAACTCTTTAAAGACAAATTGTAAGGAATTTAAAAATATCACTTTATCGCAATATATTAACCGTTTAACCAAAACATCACATACCAAACAGCATTTTAAGCAATAATTACTCAAAGTTTTAAAAAAAACACTAGATTTATGATAACGATAAACAAACCCCCAAAATTCTAAACAATTATGAAAAAACTACTTACTATTTTAGCATTTGTAACAATCTCTGCAAACGCTCAGGAATTCTTTACAGTACAAAACGGAGATCTTTACGGAATGGTTAATGACAAAGGAGTTGAGATTATTGCTCCAAAATATCACTACTTAGGAAACTTTGATGAAATGAAATCAGGATGGGCCAAGGTAGGCTATGAAGGCTTGTTTGGTTTTGTTGATAAAACAGGAAAAGAACTTGTTGAAGTTAAATATCAATTTATTGGAAACTATGGTGAATATTATGCAGATTGGGCACTAGTTAAGTACAACAGTAAATATGGTTTTATTGACAAAAGAGGAAAAGAAGTAGTTGACCCTATATTTGAAAAAATAAATAAATTTGGAGAAATTCATGATGATTGGGCTTTAGTACAAGAGAATTCATTTTATGGCTTTATTGACAAGTCAGGAAACAAAGTACTGGAAACTAAATTCGAAACTATTGAAAAATTTGACGACTTTAAAAAAGGATGGGCATTAGTTCTTACGGATGCCAAATATGGTTTTATTGATAGATCAGGAAACCTTATCGTACAACCAAAATATTCTGAAATATCTCATTTTGATGAAATCAAAAAAGGATGGGCATTAATTACTGTTAATGGTGAAAAATTTGGTTTTATTGATAGAGATGGTAAAGAAATAATAGCACCTGTTTATGACAGCGTTGAACCTTTTAAAAGACAAAAAAGCAACGTAGCAAAAAATTAAAACTTAATAGAATTAATCTCTAAGATAAAAATACAAGTGAATTGTATTTTTATCTTAGAGATTTTTTAATCCACAAAAAAAAGCTAATGAAAAAAAGAAATACAATTACATTACTAACTGTACTACTTACACTAACCGTTAGTTTTGGTCAACAACACAAAGATCTTATTAAAAAACTAGAAGGATTTGAAAATAATAAAATGTATGACACAGTAGAACTGGAAATATTAAAAGCTACGAAACACATTTTATTTGAACCATATAGCGTAAACGATAAAGATAAAACTGATGCAATAAAATCTGTAGACCGGTGGTTAAAATACACTAACAACCATACATTTCCAGTTATGGGAAAGCTATATAATTCAATTAAAAATGAAGAACATTTAGTGCTATTATACAAATCGTCAATGGTAAATTATATCCTAGATCAGAAGTTAAATTACAATAGAATGATTACTTGTAATATTAACCCACCTAAAGGAAAAACCTATTTAGAACAGAATGATGTTCGAGAATTACATTTTGAATCTGCAGTAATATTCATAAATTATTTAAAAGAAAACAATGAGTTAAATCAAGGGAAAGATTTCTCAAAAATAGTTGCATCTTACGAAAACAAAGAGCTACGAAAAATTCTTTTTGAAAATTAAAAACTATTTTAAACTTAAAATTTCAAAGGCTATCTTAAAAGAATAGCCTTTTTTCTATTCAAATCGTATTGCTTTAACTGGCGAGATTTTTGTAATTATCTGCGACGGTATTAAAAGCAATAAAAAACATAATACAAAAGTTCCTACATTTAAAGCAAGTACATACCAAAAATTAAAATAAATCGGTATATAATTCATATAATAATCTTCAGGGTTTGGAAACTCTATTACATGAAAAGTATCTTGAATAAACAATAAACTCAAGCCTATTAAATTCCCCCAAAACAACCCTATCAACACTATATAAGAAGCATTATACAAAAATATTTTTTGAATACTCCAATTATCACCTCCTAAGGCTTTTAATATTCCAATCAGTTTTGTTTTCTCTAAAATCAATACCAGCAACATCACACTCATATTAATTACCGAAATTAATATCATAACTCCAATAATTACATAAATATTAAAGTCAAACATTTTAATCCATTCAAAAACGGTGTAATACTTTTCCTTTATCGTTGACACATTTAAAAAAGAATCTGTGTTTTGGTACACCTCTTTTCCTTTTAAATCAATTTCAGAAAAATCATCTAAAAATACTTCAAACCCTCCTACTTCATCATATTTCCCTTCCGAGTTTCTATTCCATTTATTCATCCGTTGTATATGACGGATATCTGCAATCATAATTGTTTTATCAAAATCTTGAAATCCAGAATTATAAACTCCAACAATTTTAAAATTTCTTGTATTAGGTATTTTATCAAGATTTTCTTTAAAAAAATTAGTTACAACAGTAGAACCCAATTCGAAACCTAATCTATTTGCCAGATACTGAGAAATCAACAACTCAGCGTTTTCCTTTTTCCCAGCTACATCTGGAAGCCTTCCTGCAATTAAATACTCTTCAAAATAACTCCAATTATAATCCGTACCAACTCCTTTTAAGTTTATGCCTTCAAAATCGTTTGCTGTGAGTATAATTCCAGCTTTATTAGCTATGGCTTGTACATATTTAATACCTGAAACTGTTTTGAACTCCGGATAAAAATCTTGATGTAACGCTATAGGCTTAGCCGAAACTTCTGAAGCATTATTATCATATTTCGATATCATAATATGCCCATTAAAAGCAGCTACCTTTTCCTGAATTTTTTGTTGTAATCCTATTCCAGCAGCTACAGCTACAAGCATCATAATCATCCCTAAAGCAATTGCCAGCACAGCAATTTTTATTATTGGCGAGGATACACTACTTTTATACTGTTTAGCAGCAATAATTCGTTTTGCTATAAATAATTCAAAATTCAATACGTAAATTTCATTTAGTGAATACCAAAAATACATTTTTTATCGTTTTAGCCTTCCTTTTTTCTTTAGGAAGTTGCCAGTCTCAAAAAAATGAGACTCCAAACATTACTAACAAACAAATTAATAACGTTACTACAACTCAAGAAAAAACAATTATAGTTGGAGCTAATCGGCTAAAAAGTTACTTACCACTACTAAAAAACAAACGTATCGGTATAGTAGCAAATCAAACTAGTGTTATTTTCAAGGAAGATAACCATACACATATAGTAGACTCCTTGGTTTCATTAAATATTGACATTCAAAAAGTTTTTGCTCCCGAGCATGGTTTTAGAGGAAAAGCAGATGCTGGTGAACATGTAACCAACGGGAAAGACCCTAAAACAGGAATTGATATTATTTCAATTTACGGAAAAAACAAAAAACCTTCTTCCGATCAATTAAAAGGTTTGAATATAGTTGTTTTTGACATACAGGATGTTGGCGCCAGATTTTACACATATATATCTTCATTACATTATGTTATGGAAGCTTGTGCTGAAAATGATATTCCCATGCTTATTTTGGATAGACCGAACCCCAATGGACACTATACAGACGGACCCATTTTAGAATCAGAGCATAAAAGTTTTGTAGGAATGCACCCAATACCTGTTGTTCACGGAATGACCATTGGGGAATATGCACAAATGATTAATGGTGAAAAATGGTTGAATAATGGAATACAATGTAACATTACCGTAATTAAGTGTGAGAATTACAGCAAACAAATGGAATATAGTTTACCGATAAAACCATCGCCTAATTTACCTAATGACGCAGCCATAAACTTATACCCAAGCCTGTGTTTTTTTGAAGGGACTACTATTAGTGTTGGTCGCGGAACTGAAATGCAATTTCAAACTTTTGGTGCTCCTTACTTACCGAAAACCGATTTTAACTTTACGCCTAAACCTAACGAAGGTGCGAAATACCCTAAACATGAAAACAAAATTTGTAACGGGGAAGACTTAAGAAATACTACCAAACTAGACTTGCTAAACCTGGAGTGGCTTTCAAATGCATATAAGTTATCTTCTGATAAAGAAACATTTTTCAATAACTTTTTCACGAAACTTGCAGGCACTAAAAAACTACAACAACAAATTGAAGAAGGTTTACCAATAAAGGAGATTAAAAAATCGTGGGATATAGGTTTACATGATTATGATAACTTGCGAAAACAGTATTTACTGTATTAAAAAAAGTCCTATGAAATTAATTTCATAGGACTTTTTTTAATACAGTTTCACATAGGTGCTACTTAAATAATAATTCCTTTTTTTTCTTAAAAACAGCTAATTTACCCGTCTCTACTAATTTTTTATGCCAAATATTTTCATTAACCTCATCCTTCTTTTGTTTATATACTACACAATTTAAAAAGCAGAACTGAGCATAAGCAAACGCATCTAACCTTTCTACTTCTAAAGCTTTCAATTTTTTTAAAGCTTTAGAAGTTTTACCTCTATACAAAACATTTTGAATAGCTAATAAATCTATTTTAACACTCAGCTTTTCATACTTCCCCTTTTCAGTTCTTTTTAATAATTTTTCTGCCTCTTTTAAATATTCATTAGAAACATTTAAATAAGCTCTCCTTAAATCTCCTTTTAGCAAAAGACTGAAATCCTGACTTTTTGCTGCTAACCTAGTTGTAGTTGCCAATGTTTTACTTTTAGAATAATACACATATTCATTAAACATATACTTCGTACTAATAGCGTATTTTTTCAACAAATTCATTACTTGAGATTTTGTTTTATAACTCATCTGTTGATAAAGAATTTTACCTGTTGCATCTAATATAAATACATAAGGGATTCCTTGTACACCATATTCTTGAGCCAAAGACCTATTTTGGTCAATGTCTAATTTTACTGACACATAATTATTCATCAACACAGACACCTCTTCTTTAGACCATGACTCACTATCCATTTTCCTACACGGCCCACACCAAGTAGCCCAAAAATCTACCAAAATCAATTTATTGGTAGTCATAGCAACTTTTTTACCATCCTCTAGTGAGTCCATCCAGTTTCCTGAAAATGCGTTTGATATTGATAACAAACACAATGCTAATACACAAATACTTTTTTTCATTTTTTAGTTAGTTTATTTATAAATCTAATTTAAGATGTTTAAAACAACAGATAACAATCTATTTTGATAACCTGTAATTGATAATAACGACATTAGAGAATCATGGTTAGGTGGCCTTCAGGAATATGACCAAATGAGAAAACAGTATTTATTATACTAATACCTCCACCAACCTATTAGGATAATCGGTTATAATTCCATCTACACCATAGGATCGTATTCGTTCAATGTCATTCATTTCATTGACAGTCCATGTGTATATCTGAAACCCTAAATTTTGATATTTAAAAACCTCCTCTTTGGACAACAATTCATAGTAAGGACCAAGTATTTCTGGGGTGAAATTTAATTGCTTTAATTTATCTGAAATAACTTCTTGCCTATTTATCAATAATGAAACCTTAATTTCTGGTTGCCGCCTCTTTATTTCTTTTAATATAGCAACGTCAAATGACTTTAATACAATCCTATCTTTAAAATCGTACTGGGAAATTGCTTGCAATACTAATGCCACATATTCTTTAGGTTTTGGGTAAAACACATCATAATACGCTGAGTTACTTTTAATTTCAATAATATATACAATTGATGAAAATGAATTGTTTTTCGTAAAAACCTCACACGATGTTATTAGCTCACTTAACAAAGGCTTATAAGCAGCTTTCTTTTTTTGTTCTAAAAATCTAGGATGTACTTTTAAGCCGCAATCGTACTGTTTAATTTCTTGATAAGACATTTGATACAGATTAAACTGTTGATCTTCCTCCTGAGTCAATTCCGTTCCGTCAGGTTTTAAACAATACGTTTGCGATATAAACGGCTCATGAGAAACAACTATTTGATTATCTCCTGTAACTACTACATCTAACTCAATGGCATGCACCCCTAATTTAATTGCCTCGTTGAACGAAGCAATAGTATTTTCAGGCAATAATCCGCGACATCCCCTATGACCGATTAGTAACATCTTGTATATAATTGTATAAAAGTTACACTAAGGTAGTCAAAAATATGATTCTAAAATAAGTATAAACGATACAATAATTTGAATAGCTATGAATAGTGTTTAACGAACTTTAATATTCTTTTTCATCTGCTCAACAATGTTATAAACGGCTGGGCAAATTTCCACATTATTTAATGTAATATCTAAAACTGCTTGAAACTTTCTTCTGTTTGTATGCGGATATTCACTACATGCTTTGGGACGCACATCATAAATCATACAATAATTATCATCTGCTAAAAAAGTACATGGAGACGATTGCAGTACATGAAAGTTATCTTCATCAACCCTTAAATACTGCTCAATAAACTGTGGTTGCTTCATTTTCAAATGTTTTGAAATTCGAACAATATCCTTATCTGTAAAAATAGGACTTGTTGTTTTACAACAATTACCACAGGTCAAGCAATCGGTGTTTTCAAACTCCTCATCATGTAAATCTTGCATGATATAATCTAAATTTTTAGGCGGATGTTTTTTTAGCTTTGTAAAAAACTTTTTATTAGCAATATGCGTATCTTTGGCTAGTTTTGGAAGTTCTTCTAAAAATTCTTTCATCATAGTATGAATTACAAATCAACATCTTTGGCAAAAGTACCAGAGGCATGAGTTAACAACAATATTTTCATTCGAGGCAAGCCTTGAAATAAGAAAACCCACTGGTGGGTTAAAGACACAAAGATACTACTATGAGTGATATTTTAGGCAATGCATTACTAGATTACTATAATGGAAACTATTCTGAAGATATAATTACGGAATCTACTATATCTGAAGAAGATGAATTGCCATCCGCATATTTGTTCCGATCCTATAATGAAATGCCTGCCATAGAACAGAAAGCATTAGCACTCTGTAAGGGAAAAGTGTTGGATATTGGCTGCGGAAGCGGAAGCCATAGTTTGTATTTACAAAACGAAAAAAAACTAGTTGTAGATGCTATCGACATTTCTAAAGGAGCTTCAGAAGTTACCAAACTTAGAGGAGTCCATAATACTTTCAATAAAAATCTTTTTGAAGTAAAAGAAACCTACGACACACTTTTGCTATTAATGAATGGTATTGGAATTTGTGGTAAAATAGAACGAATCAATCTGTTTTTACAACATTTAAAAAGTTTATTAAACGCTAATGGTCAAATATTACTGGATTCTTCGGACATCTCATACATGTTTGATCAAGATGAAGAAGGTGGTTTTTGGGTAAATCCTGATGAATATTATGGTGAGGTAGAATTTACCATGTCCTATAAAGGAGAAAAATCGAAAACTTTTGATTGGTTATACCTTGATTTTAACACCTTACAAAACGCATGTCATGCAAACGGTTTGAATTGCGAACTAGCCAAAGAAGGAACACATCATGACTTTTTAGCAAGACTTACAATAGACAATAGACAATTTTAAAATATTCTAATAAAATCAATAAACGATTTATTGATTTTATTAGAATATTTTGTAATCAACTTACTATTAGTTGTCAGCCTATGGTATATTCATATATTTATGGGTTTGTAACGACATTTTCCATTTCGGATTTTTCATTACATACTCCACCATTAACGGAATCATTTCATCTCTCTTACTCCATTCTGGCTGCATAAACAACATACAGTCGCCGTTTACTTTTTCTGCTTGCTCTTCAGCAAACTTAAAATCACTCTTGTTATAAATAATTACTTTTAATTCATGAGCAGCGTCATGCACTTCTTGGGTAGGTAATTTTGTTTTTTTAGGTGATAAACAAATCCAATCCCATTCTCCTGATAATTTATAAGCCCCAGAAGTTTCTATATGTGTTTTTACGTTATTTGCTTTTAAAGCATCCGTTAGTGGCTTCATATTCCACATTAAAGGCTCTCCTCCTGTTACAACAATAGTATCAGAATACTTAGCCGCATTTTCAGCAATTTGATTTGTATTTGTTGGAGGGTGCAAATTCGCATCCCAACTTTCTTTCACATCACACCAATGGCATCCAACATCACAACCACCTATTCTAATAAAATAAGCCGCTGTTCCTTTATAAAACCCTTCTCCTTGAATGGTATAAAACTCTTCCATTAACGGAAGCATCTCACCTTTCCCTACCAATTCTTTAATTTCTTTCTGCATATATTTTGCAAAGATACTCTAAAATCAAAGAAACAAGAAATAATACTTTTCTTACCATTTGTACCTCCTATTTTAAATTAAACATCTTATTTAAGCCTTATTTTTAACTTGATATTGACTATTTTTATCAAAATTTTATTAAAATGACTGACTCAGAAAAGTTTTTTAATCATATCAATGAAGGCTATACAACTAAAGGAGACTTTATTACTATAGGCGCAGCGATGTTAGGCGAAGAAACCCTAACAGATGCTTTTGTAAAAATACCCTTAAAAACTTTAAACAGACACGGATTAATCGCAGGAGCTACTGGTACTGGGAAAACAAAATCATTACAAGTTTTAGCAGAGAACCTTTCTGAAAAAGGAATTCCTGTATTACTAATGGACATGAAAGGTGATTTGAGTGGTATCGCTCAAGCAAGTGCTGGACATTCTAAAATTGATGAGCGTCATGAAAAAATTGGGATTCCATTTAAAGCCTCCAATTTCCCAGTAGAAATTTTAACGTTATCTGAGCAAGGCGGTGTACGCATGCGTGCTACAGTTTCTGAGTTTGGTCCCATATTATTATCTAGAATTCTAGATGTTACCGAAACACAAGCTGGAATTATTTCAGTGATATTTAAATATTGTGATGATAATCAGCTAGGTTTATTAGACTTAAAAGACTTTAAAAAAGTATTACAATTTGCAACAGGAGCAGGAAAAAAAGAATTCCAAGAAGAATACGGAAGAATCTCAACAGCATCTACAGGAGCGATACTCCGAAAAATAATTGTTATCGAACAACAAGGAGGAGATTTATTCTTTGGGGAAAAATCTTTTGATGTAAACGATCTTACACGAATTGATGAAAACGGAAAAGGATATATCAATATTCTACGATTAACAGATATTCAAGATAAACCTAAATTATTCTCAACATTTATGTTGAGTTTGTTAGCTGAAATATATGAAACCTTCCCAGAACAAGGAGATGCTGATCAACCTGAATTAATTTTATTTATTGATGAAGCACATTTAATTTTCAAAAACGCCTCAAAAGCATTACTAGAACAATTAGAAAGTATTGTGAAACTAATTCGATCTAAAGGAATAGGCTTGTACTTTGTAACTCAAACCCCAACCGATGTCCCTGAAGGAATATTGAGTCAATTGGGATTAAAAATACAACATGCCCTAAGAGCTTTTACTGCTAAAGACAGGAAAGCAATTAAACTAGCAGCGCAGAATTATCCTGAAACTGATTTTTATGATACCGCCGAAGTATTAACTTCACTAGGTATTGGTGAAGCGTTAGTTTCTGCATTAGATGAAAAAGGAAGACCTACTCCATTAGCAGCAACATTATTGCGTGCTCCAATGAGTAGAATGGATATTTTATCAAAAAAAGAATTAAAAGAGTTAATCAACGATTCTGATTTAGTAAAGAAATACGAAGAGGAAATTGATCGAGAAAGCGCTTATGAAATATTAGAACAAAAAATTAAAGTATCTGAGAAAGCTAAAGAACAAGAAATTAGCCGCCGAGAAAAAGAAAAAAATAATAGAAAAACAGCAACCAGAAGAAGTACCAGACAAAACCCTGTTATAAAGGTATTAACCAGTGCTACTTTTATTAGAAGTGTTCTGGGTATTTTAAAAAAATTAATTTAATAAAAAATAACTTCTTCTCCCTAGGGAGAGGATTAAGGTGAGGGGATTTTTCTTACCTAAAAAATGTTTAACTTTAAAACAAGACTCCTTTTTCCAAAGGAGATAATTATGAAAAAAACAATCCTAATTGCATTAGCAAGTATCTCATTAATACAATGCGCAAAAAAAGAAGATCCTTTTTTAATTCAAAAAAATAAAATTGGAGTATTACAAAAAGAATTCACCATAAAACAAATAGACTCTGTTTTTGCTAATGACTCTATCGTAAAACATGTGGCCGGAGATGAATTTACTGGTAATTCTACAGATATAGAAGTATATGAAAAAGGTGGCGCACATTTACTTTCTTTATCTCCTTCGGAGTCCTTAGATAAAAACGCAACAATAAACATTGTTACTTTAAGAGACTCCAGATTTAAAACTGACAAAAATATAAGCTTAGAAAGTACTTTTAAAGACTTCAAAGCTAATTACGAAGTTTTAAAAATTGATAGAATACTAAACAATATAAACGTAGAATTTAAGAATCAAGATTTTTACATCACTATTGCTATTGACCAATTACCAAGCGCATATAAATTTGATTATTCCAGAACTATTGATGTGGCCAGTATCCCGGACAACGCTAAAATTAAAAGTATGCGATTAGATTGGTTCTAACCTACCGGTGGAATTTAGTATAAATTAATACTACCTGAGTGGTTAAGGAATCAATTATTTTTTCGACCTAGTAAAAAACCATTTTACCATGAAAAACTTTTTGATTCCTTTTTTATTTGCTTTTATCGCGTTGTCGTGCACCCATACATCTACCTCACAAGAATTAAACAATCCTAAATTAGAAAAAGCATATTTTGCTAGCGGGTGTTTTTGGTGTGCGGAAGCTATTTTTGAAAGCCTTACTGGAGTTGAACAAGTAATAAATGGATACTCTGGTGGATATACACAAAACCCAACCTACGAAAGCAGTAATACCGGACGTACTGGCCACGCGGAAGCTATTGAAGTAATTTATAATCCAGAAAAAATAAGCTTTTCATCTTTAGTTAATGTTTATTTTGGCTCCCAGAACCCTACACAAGTTAACGGTCAAGGACCAGATAGAGGATCACAATACCGATCTATTGCTTTTTATCAAAATAAAGCAGAACAAAAAATTATTGAATCAAAAAAGGAAGTATTATCAATGCAACTACAAGCTACTATTGCTGCCGAAGTTATGCTCTTTGAAAAATTCTGGGTTGCTGAAAAGTACCATCAAAATTATGAGCACTTACACCCTAATAACAGCTACATTAAAGCTATATCTATTCCAAGGCTAAATCGTTTTAAAAAGAAGTTCCCACAACTACTAAAAAAACATCAGTAATCTTTTGCTTTATAAGGAGTTAAATATTTTCATATATTTGCTGCACCCTTAATTATAAAGCAACATGAAAAAACTTTACTTTATGCTGATTTTCATCAGCATGTATTCCTTGTATGCCCAAGACACTAAAAACGTTTTATTTCTAGGAAACAGTTACACTTATGTAAACAACCTACCTAGTTTAGTACAACAAGCAGCAGCTTCTACAGGAAACACGTTTACTTACGACAGCAATACACCTGGCGGATACACCTTACAAGGACATTCATCTAATTCCACAAGTCAAAATAAAATAAAAAATGGGACTTGGGATTATGTCGTTTTACAAGAACAGAGTCAAAGACCCTCTTTTCCCGACAGTCAAGTTTCTTTTGAAGTATATCCTTTTGCGCAGCAATTAAGCGACAGTATTGTAAAATATAACCCCTGTGCAAAAACTACTTTTTTCATGACATGGGGTCGTGAAAATGGCGACGCTGGAAACTGTGCAGGATGGCCAGCAGTTTGTACTTATGAAGGTATGGATGACTTATTACGCCAACGTTACCAAATTATGGCTAACGACAATAACGGAATAGCCTCCCCTGTTGGAGCTGTCTGGCGATATTTAAGAACCAACCACCCTACATTAGACCTATACTCTGGTGATGGTAGCCACCCTTCACTAACTGGTAGTTATGCTGGAGCCATTACATTTTATTGTACACTATTCAGAAAAGACCCTACTTTAGTTACTTTCAATTCTTCGTTAAGTATTGCAGATGCAACCATTATTAAAAATGCAGTAAAATTGGTAGTTTTTGATGATTTAGCAGAATGGAATATAGACAAGTACGATCCAATAGCTACTTTTAATAACGCCAACACAAGCGAAACCTTTACATTTACCAATACAAGTCAAAATGCAATTTCTTATGCATGGGATTTTGGAGATGGTAATACCTCAACAGATGAAAACCCTATACATTCCTATGCAACTTTAGGTGATTTTACTGTTACACTTACAATTACTAATTGTGCAAAAACTGATGTAACAACCACAGAAATCACTGTAAATTCTTTAGGAATTGAAGAGGAAAATCCTATTACAAATTTTACCATAATAAAGAATCCTGCAACCAACATCTTGGAAATTGAATCTTCAAAATTCACTTCGCAAGTATACACACTTGAAGTATATTCTGTTCTTGGTCAGAAAATAATAAACACACATTCAACATTTACTGTTCAACAAAAAATAAATATCAATTCACTACAAGCAGGAATGTATTTTGTTCAAATATTAAACAACAACACTCCCGTTTTTACTGGAAAATTTTTAAAACAATAGCATCACATTTATTTTTATTCAAAGTAAAACCAAAGCAATTTTTGTTTTGGTTTTATTTTTATATATTTGTAAAACACCGTTTCAATTATTAAAACACTATACATGTCAACAGCCGATAAAGCAACTTTAAAATTCGCCAAAAATCTTGATAAACAAGATAAAATAGCACATTATAGAGAACAATTTCATATTCCAAAAGATAAAGATGGTAATCACTGGATTTATATGTGTGGGAATTCTTTAGGCCTGCAACCTAAATCTACAAAAGAATATATCAATCAAGAATTAGAGGATTGGGCAAACTTTGGTGTTGAAGGTCATTTTGAAGCAAAAAACCCTTGGATGCCGTATCATGAATTCTTAACAGAAGCAATGGCTAAAGTAGTTGGAGCAAAACCAATTGAAGTGGTTACAATGAATACCTTAACAACAAACTTACATTTGTTAATGGTTTCATTTTATCAGCCTACAAAAACAAAATTTAAAATAGTTATAGAAAGTGATGCATTCCCTTCTGATCGTTATGCGGTAGAATCACAATTGCGCTTTCATGGTGTTGATCCAAAGGAAGGATTAGTAGAATGGAAACCTCGTCAAGGGGAAGAATTACTTAGAATAGAAGACCTAGAAACCATTCTTGAAGAGCAAGGAGATGAAATAGCATTGTTACTCATTGGTGGAGTAAACTACTATACTGGTCAATATTTAGACATCAAACGTATTGCTGAAATTGGTCACGCTAAAGGTAGTATGGTTGGTATTGATTTAGCTCATGGAGTAGGAAATGTAAAACCCGAATTACATAATTCAGGTGTTGATTTTGCTGCTTGGTGTACGTATAAATATTTAAATTCTGGCCCAGGAAGTTTAGGTGGTTTATTTGTACATGAAAAACATGCACATGACAAAACATTAAAAAAATTCTCTGGATGGTGGAGTCATAATAAAACAACTCGTTTTAACATGCGTCAAGAGCTTGATGTGATGCCCGGAGCGGAAGGATATCAATTGAGCAATCCTCCTATTTTATCTATGGCGGCTATAAAGGCTTCTTTAGATATGTTTAATGAAGTTGGAATGGATGCATTACGTGAAAAATCCGAAAAGCTTACTGGTTACTTTGAATTTTTATTGAATACCATTGAGTCAGATGCTATTAAAATAATTACACCCACAAATCCAAAAGAACGTGGTTGTCAATTATCCATACAAGTGAAGAATGCTGATAAAAGTTTACATAAGAAGCTTACAGAAAACCACATTATAACGGATTGGAGAGAACCAGATGTTATCCGTTGTGCGCCAATTCCATTATACAATTCATTTGAAGACGTATTTAGAATGGTTAAGAAATTAAAAGAATTAGTTTAAAAATTAGTCCCTTCTCCCGTGGGAGAAGGTTAGGGTGAGGGACGCTCTAATTATTTAGAATAACAAAATGAAAATAGCATATTTACTTTTTACATTAATATTAATTACCTCATGTCTAACAGAGGAAAAGAGAATTGAAATTACTTTACAAGAGTGCTATTATTCTTCATTGGAAGACAAAGGAGAATATTTAAAATATTGTATGAATAGATATGAAAATTATTTAGTTAGAAACAATATTTTAAAAAACAAA
>Ga0105354_1000521_pt1 | contig 23744 bp, 16 predicted proteins | sample GOMGulsemesocosm_FD_83658 | JGI IMG/M metagenome (GOLD analysis project Ga0105354, IMG submission 83658) | Methane-oxidizing microbial communities from mesocosms in the Gulf of Mexico - GOM9B Gulf of Mexico | ecosystem: Environmental > Aquatic > Marine > Cold seeps | place: USA: Gulf of America...
AAATTAGATCTGGTAGCTCAGTTGGTAGAGCATCTCCCTTTTAAGGAGAGGGTCCTGGGTTCGAGCCCCAGCCAGATCACTAAAAAGTTAAGCTCCTCGCTTAACTTTTTTTGTTTCTAAATAATGCGCACGTGGCGGAATTGGTAGACGCGCTAGCTTGAGGGGTTAGTGGAGGAAACTCCGTGGAAGTTCGAGTCTTCTCGTGCGCACAATTAATGTATCACAACGCGTTAACTTCCTAAACATTTCCCTACAAAATTTTCTATATTAAAATATTGTTGTAACTTTTAATTACGGTTAAAAATATGTTAACAATATATTACGCTACTTATTTAAATTTACCTTTGTTTTATAATATTAAATCACACTTTATGAGAACAAAATTGTTTGTACCAGTTACCGCATTAATTCTACTAAGCTCATGTGTTTCTCAAAAGAAATTCACATCATTAGAAGATAAACAAAAAAAGACTCAGGATTTATTAAATTCTGCAACAGTAAAATTAAATAGTTGCTTAGAGGACAAAGCTTCTTACTCTGCTAGAGCAAAAGCTTTAGAGGAACAATTAGCTGAATTAAAGAAAACAAACCAAGGCTTACTTGAAACATCTAAAGACTTAACTATCCTTACAACCAAAGGTGCTAATAATCTAGAGAAATCATTAGAAAGTTTAAGGGAAAAAGACTTGAAAATTGGACGTTTACAAGATGCTTTAACAAAGAAAGACAGTGTTACACTGGCTTTAGTTACTAGTTTAAAGCGTGAAGTTGGAATTAACGACCCTGACATTAATATTAATGTCGAAAAAGGAGTAGTTTTTATCTCAATAGCTGATAAATTATTATTCAAAAGCGGTAGCTACAATGTAACTAATAAAGCAAAAGGTGTACTATCTAAAGTTGCAAAAGTTGTAAATAGCAAACCAGATTTTGAATGTTTAGTTGAAAGTCACACTGATAATAAATCATTTAAGAGCGGTGTATTGATAGATAATTGGGATTTAAGTGTAAAACGGGCAACTTCAATAGTTCGTGTTTTAGAAAGTTTAAACGTAAAACCTGAGCAATTAATAGCTTCTGGAAGGAGTCATTATGTTCCATTAGTCGAAAATAACACTGCAGAAAATAGAGCTAAAAATCGTAGAACACGAATTGTTGTTCTTCCAAAAATAGATCAATTTTATGATATGATTGAAAGTGAAATGAAAAACTTAGCTAAAGAATAAATAAAATAAGGTATTTTCAAAACAACAAAAGCGACCCATTGGGTCGCTTTTTAAATTTTAGATTTGTCTTTAATACTTTGGGGAAATTAAATCAAATCTAAAATCTTATCGGTTTGTATTGCATAATGAGAAGCGTCATAAACTGCTTCTCCATTTTTTATAACCAATACTTGTGGTGATTGATGCATTACTTGAAACCTATACCCTACCTCATCAGAAACTGATCTATAATTCAATAAATCTAAATAATACAAATCTGCATCTTCTTTCGGTATATTGTAATTTTTAACAAATTTATTCATTGACACACTACTAATACTACAGCGCGTTGAATGTTTAAATACTACTTGAGGCTTCTCAAAAGATTTTCTTACAATTTCTTCTAATTGACTTTCAGATGTAAGAAAAATCCAAGGCAGTACCTTTTCTTCTTTTTCCTCAGTTGAACCTCCAAATATTTTATTAAATAACCCCATATGATAGCTTAATTTTGTTTAATAGTCCTAAAATAAACGTATTACTTACAATATCAGTCAAAGTGTCTTGTATTTTAACAAAACATTAAGTCAAAATGACCGTTTATTCTTTTGGACTAATCCTTGATAACTTTTAAACCGTATAACAATACCCTAAACACAAGGAGGATAAATTAACAATACGCTTTTCATCGTTCAAGAAATCCCTTGAGCAATAAACCCCACTGTTGGGATTAAAATACAATTATTATGAACTTTAACAATTATACTATAAAATCACAAGAAGTCATTCAACAAGCTCAATTAATAGCCCAAGAGAATGAACATCAAGAAATACAAAATGAACACATTTTCAAAGCAATTTTAGCTACCGATGAAAATGTTACTCCATATTTGTTAAAAAAACTGAATGTCAATATTCAATTATTTGAACAACTATTAGATAGTCAACTTAAAAGTTATTCAAAAGTAACTGGCGGAACCACCCAGCTGTCTAGAATAGCAGGAACTACCCTAAATGAAGCTTCAATTATTGCAAAAAAAATGGATGATGAATTTGTTTCTATTGAACACATAATCATCGCTATTTTTAAATCAAAAAGCAAAGTAGCACAAATATTAAAAGACCAAGGGGTTACATTTAATGAATTAGAAAGTGCAATAACAGCATTAAGAAAAGGAGAACGAGTAACATCACAATCTGCAGAGGAAAACTATAATTCATTGAATAAATATGCCATCAACCTTAATGAATTAGCTGAAACCGGAAAATTAGATCCCGTTATTGGTCGTGATGAAGAGATACGACGAATTCTTCAAATATTATCTCGTCGAACAAAAAACAATCCAATGTTAGTTGGTGAACCAGGAGTTGGTAAAACAGCTATTGCAGAAGGCTTAGCTCACAGAATAATTCAAGGAGATATCCCTGAGAATTTAAAAGATAAAGTTATTTATTCTTTAGACATGGGAGCATTAATAGCAGGCGCTAAATTTAAAGGAGAATTTGAAGAGCGTCTTAAAGCCGTAATTAAGGAAGTTACTACTTCAGATGGTGATATTGTACTGTTTATTGATGAAATACACACCTTGGTAGGTGCTGGTGGTGGTCAAGGCGCTATGGATGCAGCCAATATCTTAAAACCAGCTTTAGCAAGAGGCGAACTTAGAGCTATCGGAGCAACCACTTTAGATGAATATCAAAAATATTTTGAAAAAGACAAAGCCTTGGAACGACGTTTTCAAAAAATAACTGTTGACGAACCGGATACAGAAAGTGCTATTTCTATTTTAAGAGGTATCAAGGAAAAATATGAAACTCATCATAAAGTTCAAATAAAAGATGAAGCCATTATTGCTGCTGTAAAATTATCACAACGCTACATTACCAATCGTTTTTTACCAGACAAAGCTATTGATTTAATTGACGAGGCTGCCTCGAAGTTACGCATGGAAATGAACTCTAAACCAGAAGAATTAGATGCTTTTGATCGTAAAATAATGCAGTTGGAAATTGAAGTTGAAGCCATCAAACGTGAAAACGATAAAGTAAAACTAAAAGCGTTATATCATGAATTAGCTAACTTAAAAGACGAACGTAATGTTATTAATGCAAAATGGGAAAGTGAAAAAGCTATAGTTGATGAAGTACAAGAAGCAAAAGAAGCTATTGAGCAATACAAATTAGAAGCAGAAAAAGCAGAAAGAGATGGCGACTATGGTGCTGTAGCAGAACTACGCTATGGAAAAATTAAAAACACTCAAGAAAAACTTGATACATTAAAAATCACCTTAGAAAAGCAACAAGAAAACGCTTTAATAAAAGAAGAAGTAACTAATGATGATGTTGCAGAAATTGTAGCAAAATGGACGGGAATTCCTGTCAGTAAAATGTTACAATCAGAACGTGAAAAACTATTACAATTAGAAATCGAACTACACAAACGTGTTATTGGACAAAACGAAGCTATTGAAGCAGTCTCTGATGCCATTCGTCGTTCAAGAGCTGGATTACAAGATCCTAAAAAACCAATTGGTTCTTTCTTATTTCTTGGAACTACTGGAGTTGGAAAAACAGAACTTGCTAAAGCATTAGCACATTATTTGTTTGATGATGAAAATGCTATGACTAGAATTGATATGAGTGAGTATCAAGAAAAGCACTCGGTTAGCAGGTTAGTCGGTGCTCCTCCTGGGTACGTAGGATATGATGAAGGTGGGCAATTAACAGAATCTGTACGACAACGCCCCTATTCTGTAGTATTATTAGATGAAATTGAGAAAGCACATCCGGACACTTTTAATATATTATTACAAGTTTTAGATGAAGGTAGACTTACTGATAACAAAGGACGTATTGCAGATTTTAAAAATACTATTATTATCATGACTTCCAATTTAGGAAGCTCCATTATAGAAGACAAGTTTACTGCAATCCCTGATATGGATACTGCTATAGAAGCTGCTAAAATCGAGGTCCTTGGAGTGTTAAAACAAACTGTTCGCCCAGAATTTATTAATAGAATAGATGATATTGTATTATTTACTCCGCTAAGGAAATCTGAAATTGAAAAAATTGTATACTTACAGTTAAACTGGATTAAAAAGTTAATTGGTGAACAACAAATAACACTTGATGCTACCGAAGAAGCTGTAAAGCACCTAACGGAAAAAGGTTATGACCCACAATTTGGAGCAAGGCCTGTAAAGCGAGTTATACAAAAGTTAGTATTAAATCAATTATCTAAAGAAATCCTTGCTGGGAATATTACGATCAATAGCGCTATACTATTAGACGCTTTTGAAAATGAATTAGTATTTAGAAATTAATATTTCTATCTAAAAATAAAAAGGGTTTTGTTTACACAAAACCCTTCTTCCCAAAATTAACTATGAGAAATTTACCCTAAACATTCTCATAACAACTAACTTAATTTTTATTATTTATTATTTATTACTTAACAAGGTCTCAACTAAAGCTTTTAACTCATTAATTTGCACCTGTTGAGTTTCTAATTTCACATTAGTTTCTTCTAATAAATCAATATCATTTATCGATGACATTTTTGTTAAAGCGTGTCCTGGATCTTTCCATGTTGCATTTCCATTAGCATCAGAAGTTAATACTTTTCCCGCTCCTTCTGTACCATCCTCTAAACGAAAAGCAAAAGAAGACGGCGCTGCAGTTGCATTTTCATCAACTACAATATTATCTACAGAAGCTCCTGTACCAAATCTACCTCTATACCTAAAACGTAATGTATATGCATCTGTAGCGGCATTTGTTCCTGAAAATGTATATGCCCCAGAATATGACGTATTAGCACTCGCATTAGTTAAATTTACTAATGTAGTAACATCATTACCATCTGTTTCGTTATATAATGTTGCTTTAAAGCGTTCACCCGTACCGTTATCAAACACATATCTGTAATCAAAATTAATATCTAAAGAAGTTGCGGTCACTGAAGGAGTAAACTTACCTGATACAAATACTTCATTTTGAGCATCAAAATCTCCATCAAAACGAATATTTATCCACCTGCCAACACAGTTAGAACAGACTACCAATGCATAGCTTTCTGTTGGGGTAACACTCTCCCAATAAGTACCACTACCTGAAACTTCTTGATGTAAAGTTATTCCTGCTGTTGTAGTTATATCCCCAATAGGGATTCCTGAAAAATTCTCTGAATAAATAGTAGAGGATCCACCACCACCTCCACTCGCTGTTCCTTTAATATGGAATTTTGTAGAAGGTGTTATTGTACCTACACCAACATTTTCAGTGTTTGCGTTATAAATATTATTACCAGATATAGTCCAATCAGTATCTCCTCCTCCAAAAGTCACCCAGTTCGAACCATCATAATAATAAAACCCGGCAGTATTATTTGTTTGATAAATTAATAGCCCAGTTGCAGGAGATGTAATTGCATTTCTTTGTCCTTTAGTCATTCTGGGAGTAAGTAATCCCTGAGAAGTAGATTTCAACTCTAATATTGAGCTAGAATTAGGACTTGTAGTCCCAATTCCAACTTGTGCAAAAATTACAAAAGGGGCGAATAAAAATGATAATAATAGTCTTTTTTTCATTTTAATTATTTTAATTATTGTGTCGATATTTCCAATATTACAACCTCATTATTATTTTTTTAAATAAAGCTACTCAACAAATGTTTTGATTGAAAAAATGATGTATGGATTCACGGAAACGATACTTCTTAAAGGCTATTTTATTGATGTATTAGGCTATTAATAAACAAAAAACATAGCTTTAATCTTTAATAAACATATTGTTTATTAAAGATTAAAGCTAACTCCAAAACTAATTTACTTATCTAATACATTATTGTTTAAAACATTAATTACAACCTATATGCCCTACTTTTTTCAGAGGGTAATGTTTAAACTTTTCTCGCGAATAAATTCAATACATTTAGTTAAAATTATAGTTATAAATTAACTTTAGTATTTGTAATGCAAACCAACTAACCTTTTTTTATGAAATAAAAGAAAAGGGTTGCGTATACAACCCTCTTCTACCCAAAATTAACGATGAGAAATTACCCGAAATATTCTCATGCAACTAACTTAATCCATAATAGTCATATAACTTGTGTAATTTGTTTTATCAATGGTGAAACCACTTTGATGATTATTACCACCATCTCTTCCACGTAATCTAATAGTTACTGAAACCCCAGGAGTTACAGATAATGGATAATTTGCTGCAGTAATAGTTGCTGCCCCTGTTGCTCCTAATGTATTATCAGCCGAAGCTGTCATACTTAAAAAATTAGCCACATTTGCACCGCCATTAGAAACTCCTACTGAAAACCATGATTGTTGATCCGAGCCTGAACCTCCACTTAATGGATTATATCCAGAAATTGCAAACGATAAATAAACGGTAGAATGCCTTGGTGTAAATGTTATTGTAGCCCCGTTAATATTTCTTAAATTAGTATTGTTAATGTTTTGATCTGCACCTGATAATGTTACACTTTGAATATTATCCCCATAAACATATCTTACCTGTACATCACCGTTAACATCACTATATAAAGCTTTATTGGATGTTGAATTAGTAGTAGCTAATTCTCCTGAATTTGTTCCAGCAGATGTAACAGCACAATCATCTATTCTAAGCGTTTGAAGCCCTGCTGAACTACCATTTATATGTAAAAATTGTTGAGGAGTAGTTGTTCCTATCCCTATGCGATTAGCACTAGCATCTGCAAAAAGCACCCCTGTTAAAGTTTGAGAATTCACAGAAAAATCGGTACCAACACTCGTACCTGCTTCTATAGAAACCGTATTTCCAGCTCCACTTTCCACCAAGCGTACTAAACCAGTATCTCCGGCCATTAAAGACATATCATCTGATCCATTTCTTCGCATACCAGTATCAACATCACCCTGCCAAGAGTAACTAGGAGTATTTCCTCCTACTGTTGTTGTTGCTCTTATATGCCCGTCAGTATCGATACGCACTCGTTCTACATTATCTGTTTTAATTATTAAATCCTGAGTATCTGTTGTTCCTATAAAATTAGTACCTGCTGTAGTTCCAGAGTTTCCTGTCAACGACCAACTGTTTGTAGCCCCCCCAATACGCACCCAATCAGCACCATTATTGTAATAAAACCCAGGAGTTACATCTCCAGTAGTAGCTGTATTATATACAACCATTCCAGCAACATCAGCACTCAAAGGACTTGGGCTCGTAGTATTTGTTAAAGGAACACGTGGTAGCAATAACCCTCCATTGATACTTGTTATATCTAATACTGCATCGCTATTAGGACTTGTAGTTCCAATACCTACTTGCCCAACGGTTAAATAACTTATTAATAAAATAGGGAATATTAGTAATTTTTTCATAATTTTCGGGTTCTATGTATTTCTATGGCACAATATTACTCTCATTTTATTTTTCTCTTTATAAGAATTATGAAACAGATGTTTTGATTAAAAAATAGATGTGTGGATTCACGGAAACACTACGCGTACAAAGGGATTTTAAAGCGTGTAAGAAAACTGATTATTACATAATGGACAAAACTATATTATATTTACCTATACTTATCGCCTTTATATTTGGCACTACTTTGTATATAAAATCAGGTAGAGGCTACAATCATTTTAAAATTTTAGGGAACTACTTTTTTCTTTATGTCCTATTATTTGTTAGTATGACAATTGTTGGAACATTTAATGATGTTACTGACGCTAAAAACTTAGTAAACCTGTCATCTTTATTATTTTTCACAACTATACTTACCATACCTCCTACTTTTTACTCCTATATTGTTTCTTTATCTGATTTGAAAGAGAAAAAATTTAGTTTAAAAAAACACTATTATATACCTGGAATATTATTAATTGTAAATTGTATTTCATTCATCTCCTTATTAATCGTTACAGATGAAAATTCATATATTAATGAATTAATTGAAAACTTTGTTACTGCAATTAATTTTATTGGGATCCTTTTTCTTTTTCCAATTCTTAATATCTATTACATTACGCAAACCATAAAAATATATAAAAATCATACTTCAGAAGTAAACAAAGTATTTTCATATAAAGAAGGGGTTGATTTAAAATGGATGTTACACTATATTTTAGGATATACCCTTTTTATATTAGGGCTTTACTTCACACAACTCTCTGATCAGATTAGTTTACACTTACCAATTAGGGTATTTATATCTGCATATTTTATTTACATTGGATTCAAAGGTCTTAAACAGTCTAAGGTACAATTTAAAACAGCTCCCTCTCCTATAGCCGAGGATGAAAAAAAGTTACAAACAGATGGCTTAAAAGAAAAGATCATATCTGCAATGTTAGAAGATGAAATCTACTTAGACTCATCATTAACTGTACACAAGCTTGCTAAATCAATAAATTCGAATAGTAAATATATCTCTAATATTATTAATACTGAATTTGAACAAAACTTTGCTGTATTTATAAATTCATACAGAATTGAAAAAGCAAAAAAAATATTATTAGACCAAAACTTTAAACAGTATACTATTGAAACCATAAGTAAGGAAGTTGGTTTTAATTCAAAATCTGCATTTAATATTGCATTTAAAAAATTCACTAACCAAACCCCTTCTTCATTTAAAAACAAATGATTACAGCCTTAAAAACCTCATGCTTACACATGAGGTTTATTGTTATAATGAACAATACCCGAATTGATATTATAACACCCAAATTTTAAATAAATTATTTCTTTTCTGAAGTTAATTTATTTACTAATGCTTTTAATTCAGATACTTCGGATTTCAATGTCTCTATTTGCTCTTGCTGTTCTTGTATTGCCTTTACAGTAACTGGAACAATATCTGAATACATAACACCATACATGTTATTTTCTTTATACTCTACTTGCTTAGTTTTCTCATCTACAACTTTCCAATCATGAGTTTTAACAACTTCTGGCAGTACCCCTTCTAAATCTTGTGCAATAAACCCTAATTTTTGCTTAATTAATTCACGAGGTGCATTGTATTCTTTTTGCCTTTCTAATTGTTTTTTATAATCAAATGAAACTGGTTTCAATTTCAATATTTCAGTTAAACCGTATTTCAATTCATGAATATTACTTTTACTCCTTCTATCAGAAACTGTAACTGTATTTTGAGCATATATATCTTCCCACTCACCGGTTGTTGTTCGCGTACTATTAACAATAGCATCTGTATTACCTAAATCAGCAAAACTAAATGCATCATAAAACGGACTAATAGCAGCTCCACCATCCATAAACAACTCAGCTCCGCCATCTAACACATATTCTATAGAACCCATTTTAAAACCACTTCCTCCAGTGTTTCCAGAGCTATATCCTAAAACAACATCTAATGTGTATGAAGTTCCATTAATAGAGTACATTTGGTTATCAAAAGCTCCATTTGGACTTCCAGAACCACTACCGAAAGCAACATAATCAGTACCTGGTTTAGCAGTCATCATTCTTTTAGTATTACCATCTATTTCAAATTCTCCAGTAGAAGTTCCATCAATTAATAAATCATTATCATCAAGATCAATAGTTGTTCCTTGTACTAAAACTCCTCCTAACCTTACATTACTTCCAGAAGAAACATTTAAACCGTTATCAGCAGTTATACTACCACCTCCACCTGAAGGCAAGGTAATTGTATTACCATTAGAAATTGTCAAGTCACTACCTGAAATACTTAAAGCTTGACTATCAGTTCCCCCTTCAGAAGAAGCTTGCCAAGTAGCATTACCATTGGCATCTGATGTTAATACATAGCCTGCTTGTTGTGTACCATCCTCCAATCTAAATACTGAAGAAGTAGGTGCAGCAATTGTATTTTCTATAACTGATACATTATCTAATGAAGCCCCCCAATCACAATTTCCTACATATTGAAAGCGTAAAGAATATGTATCAGTAGCAGTATTTGCTCCAGAAAAATTAAAAGTTCCAGAATAAACAGTATTTGCACTTGTAGTTGTCAAAGCTATCAAAGTTGATGCTACTGAATTGTCTGTTTCATTGAATAAAGTAACATTATATGCTTCATCAGAACCATCTTCGTATCTATATCTATAGTCAAAAGAAATATCTAAAGATGTTGCTGTTGCTGATGGGGTAAATTGACCAGTTACAAAAGTTTCATCTTGTGAAGTACAATCGAAACGAATATTAATCCATTGACCAGTACAACCAGTACAAAGTACACTAACATAGCTTTCAGAAGAGCTAACTACTTCCCATACATCATTACCAGCCCCAGCTATAATTTGATGTTCACTAATACCTGTGCTTGAGGTAACATCACCAATTACCATACTAGAAAAGTCTTGCGTATATATTGTTGTAGTTCCTCCACCACCTCCAGATGCTGTACCTGTAACATGTAATTGTGCAGTTGGAGCAGTATTACCTACACCTACATTACCAGTATTTGCATTATACATATCTAATCCATTAGTATGTATAGTCCAATCATTATCAACTCCTCCAAAAGGAACCCATGCAGTACTATTATAATAATAAAAACCTGGCGTATTATTAGTTTGATAAATTAATAACCCTGTAGCTGGAGTTGCTATTGCATCTCTTTCAGATTCTAACATTCTAGGCGTTAGCATTCCTTGTGTAGTTGATTCTAATTCTAATATAGAACTATTATCAGGTGTTGTTGTACCTATTCCTACTTGGGCATATGTAGAAATTGTAATTAATGTTAATAGGGTAAAGATAACTTTTTTCATAATCGGGTATATTTTAATTCGATTGCGAAAATATTTTAATCAACTGTTAATAATGTGCTAATAAAAGTTTTTCATGTACTAATTGTGTTAAACAAAGTACTAATTCACTGAATTAGTACTTTTTGAATATTGTGTTTTTTTATTAAAAAACTATTGTTATCATATACTTCTCTATATTAGATTAAAAATATCTATTATATTACAATTAGTAATGTTAACTAATTACACCATCAATCAACACCCTAAATTAAATGGACAACATCAATTTTAGCACTATTAACTTATTAAACATTGTAACATTATGTGTAACTATCCTTTTTATATTTCAAATATTTTTTTTAAAAAGAGAAAATAAATCCACAATATTTTTTTCCATATACCTGGTTAATATTGCCATTATTTTAGTGTTTTTTTTAGTTTTAGACTTAGAATACAAAATGGTTGCGTATAGTTTAATTCCTTTTTTGCTTTTAGCTGTTTTATCCATTGGGCCAATGCTATGGATATATGTAAAACTTGTTACTGGAGATGAATTGAAAAACTTAAAAAAACACCTCTATTTACCTTTACTCTTCGGTTTAGTATCCTTTATATTAGTAGCTATTGATTTCATCATCTCAAATGATAATATCTCAAAAATTATAAGGCAAATTATAATTTATGTAGTAGCAGCAGGACTTACTGGCGTATTTATTATACAAAGTGGATATTATAGTTATTTATCGCTAAAATTATATAAAAAGCACCTTAAGAACATAGGTGAAACTTTTTCATATACCGAAAAAGTTAACTTAAGTTGGTTTAAACTATTAATTTATGGTTACCTCTTTTTTATTCTGGGATTAATTGCAACTCATATAGTAGATGAATCCATATCAGATTTTATGTTTTATATAATACTACTTACCTATGTTATTTATTCAGGATATAATGCCATAAAACAAAATCCAATTTTTGAAAATATAAAAATAGCTAACAATAAAAAAAAAACATTAGCAGACACTCATACTGAAAACTTTAATGAACTTAAAGTAAAACTGTTAATAGCTATGAATGAAGATAAACTGTATTTAGATTCATCTTTAACAATTCACAATCTTGCAAGCAAATTAAATACTAACAACAAGTACCTATCACAATTAATCAACAATGATTTAAACAAAAACTTTGTGATGTTTGTCAATGAATACAGAATAGAGAAAGCTAAAATTTTATTACTCAATACGGATAATGATAATTTAACTATTGAAAGTATTGGTTATGAAGTTGGGTTTAAATCAAAATCTGCATTTAATAGAGTCTTTAAACAATTTACAACACAGACACCTACGCAATTTAAACAGCAAAATAGGTAACTAAAAAAGCCGCTTTAAACAATAAAGCGGCTTTTTAAATTATTTTAATTGACCTTAAGCTTTTTTAGTACAAGCTTTCTTTTCTTTAGAAGAACAAGCCTTTTTTGACTTAGAACAAGATTTAACTGCTTTTCCAGGGTTTCCTTCGATTGATTTTTCCGATCCAGAAACAGCCTTTGCTTTTGCTGCACTACATTCCTTTTTTGCTTTAGCACAAGATGCTTTAGATTTAGAACAAGTAGCTGATTTTCCTGCGTTACCTTCAACAGATTTCTCTGATCCAGCTACAGCTTTTGCTTTACTTGCACAACATGCCTTTTTTGCAATACACTGCTTTTTTACAACAGTTTTAGCTACTTCATTTTTAACCTTTACTGTTTTTGTGTTTTCTTGTGCATTTGAAAATGCGACAAAAAACAAACCAAAGGCTAGGGATAAAATTAATTTTTTCATGATATAAATATTTGAGTTCAAATGATTTTTAGTAAATATATCAATAATAAACAGTTAAGTCCTATAATGAAATGTTAATTTTCTTCTAAAGGCTTTTGCTTATGTGTCTTTTTACTTCCAGCATACATTTCATATTTAACTAAACGAGACTCTAACTTTCCGTTAAATAATTTAATTTTTCTTGATGGTCTTAAGCCAACAGATTTTAAGCCTTCCAAATTAGAAGTAATAAACCAAGCATTCGTATTAGTATATCCTTGCTTTAAGGTATCTCCAATTTGTCCGTAGAACTCTTTTACATCAACTGGTAACCTTTCCCCATATGGTGGATTAAATAGTATATGTAGTTTATTATCAGATTTTTTAGACGACTTAAAAAAGTCCTCTTGTTCCACACTGATATATTCTGATAAATTTGCATTTTCAATATTATCCTCTGCTTTTCGCATTGCAGAAGGTGCTTTATCATAACAGATAATATTATGATGGAATTCTCGTATTTTATTCAAACAAGATTCCTCTATTTTATTATACAGTTCCTCATCAAAATCCATCCAGGTTTCAAAACCGAATTGTTTTCTATTTATGTTTGCAGGTATATTACATGCAATCATAGCGGCTTCTATTGCTAAAGTTCCACTACCACACATCGGATCTAACAAATCGCACTGTCCATCCCAACCTGAAAGCATCACTAATCCCGCTGCCAATACTTCATTAATTGGAGCTATGTTAGTAGATGTTCTATACCCTCGTTTGTGTAATGATTCTCCTGAACTATCCAATGATATAGTACATTCATTTCGTTGTATATGCACATTAATACGTAAATGTGGATTATCCAAATCAACATCAGGTCTTGTCCCTTCAGTATTTCTAAACTTATCTACAATCGCGTCTTTAGTTTTATACGCTATAAATTGTGAATGTGTAAATTGCTCAGAAAAAACGGTAGCATTAATCGCTAAAGTATCTGTTACGTTTAAATACTTATTCCAAGACATTTTATATACCTCGTCGTATAAATCTTGTTCATTTTTAACACGAAATGTTTTTATAGGTTTTAAAATTTTAATTGCTGTACGCAAACTTAAATTAGCTTTATACATAAACCCTGTGTCTCCTTCAAAACTTACATTACGCACACCTACTTTTACATGTGCTCCACCAAGATTACGCAATTCACTTGCTAAAAGTTCTTCAAAGCCAAACAACGTCTTGGCAACCATTTTAAAATTATCTCCCATAGCTTGCAAAAATACAGTATTTTTGCAAGCTATTGTAATAAGAGTATACTTAATGACTACAGATAATAAAACAGATAATTGGTTTGCTTCCTGGTTTGACACCAAATACTATCACTTACTTTACAAAGATAGAGATGATAAGGAAGCACAGCTTTTTATGAAGCACTTAACCAATTACTTAAATTTACCTGAAAACGGAACAATATTAGATTTAGCTTGTGGTAAAGGGAGACACGCCGTCTACTTAAATTCATTAGAATATAGTGTTACAGGTGTTGATTTATCAAAGAATAGCATAGATCATGCAAAACAATTTGAAAATGATACGTTGACATTTGACGTTCATGATATGCGTACGACCTACCCTGAACAATTTGATGCCGTTTTTAATTTATTTACCAGTTTTGGTTATTTTGAAGATGAAAACGATAATATTAAAACATTACAAGCCATTCGAGCAAGTTTAAATGAAACTGGATTTGGAGTTATTGACTTTATGAATGTAGATTTCATTATTGATAATCTTGTTGGAGAAGAAGTTAAAACTGTTGAACATATCGATTTTCATATCAAACGTTATGTAAAAAATAACTTCATTCATAAAGAAATTCGTTTTACGGATAATAATGAAAATTTCTTCTTTACCGAGAAGGTTCAGGCTATTACCTTGAATGATTTTAAAGGATACCTTGAACAAGCAAATATTACTTTATTAGATATTTTTGGAGATTATAAATTGAATAAGTTCTATTCTAAAACTTCTAAACGCTTAATTTTACTTTTTAAATGATAACTTATTTACTACCTATCTTATCGGTTTTAGTTGGTTTCTTATTTGTGGTTATTTTTAAACCACAAAAAAAGAAGAATTTAAAATTATTACTTGCCTTTAGTGGTGCTTTCTTATTAGGGATAACCATTTTTGAAATGCTACCAGAAATATTCCAACAACATAACAATACTAAAACTATTAGTTTATTTATTGTTTTCGGAATATTATTACAAATATGCTTAGAATTCTTTTCTGAAGGAGCAGAACATGGACATGTGCATTTACATGAAAATGAAACTAAATTCCCCTGGATGCTTTTTATCAGTTTGAGCTTACACTCCTTAATTGAAGGAACACCATTGGGACATCATGATAATATATTATACGGTATTGTTATCCACAAAGTACCTGTAGTTATTATATTATCTACATTTTTCATGCAATCTGCCTTAAAGAAATCATCCATTGCATTCTTCTTAATACTCTTTGCATTAATGACGCCTTTAGGAACTTATTTAATAAATGAATTCCCAAGTTTATCAAATTATTCATCACACATAATGGCCATGGCTGTTGGTATATTTTTGCATATTTCTACCACCATTTTATTTGAAAGTAGTGAAGGGCATAAATTCAACTTGGTTAAACTTATAATCATTACCATAGGATTAATTTCAGCATATTTTATATAGCCACCAGTGGTGGTGATAACATTAATTTTAGTCTAAAAAATATTCCAAGAAATGTTTAATAGAGAAGAATCAAGACAATTACGAGAATTATTCTGGACCAGTTATGGGAAATCTTTTCCTAGAAAATGGTTGCTGTACAATACTAAAATAAAAGATGTTTCTTTAAAATTTCAAGCGGATAGGAAAACTGCAATGGTATGTATTGATATTGAACCAGAAGACGACTACGACCGTTTAGAACAATATGAAAAATTTGAATCTTTAAAAACTATTTTAGAGACGGAATATCTTCCTGAAGTGATTTTTGATGATGATTACTATTTAGAAAAATCTCAAAAAACTATTTGTAGAATATATGTACTTCATGAAGAGAAGTTCAGCATTCATAATAAAGATACCTGGAGAGCAGCTTATGAATTCTTTAATAAACATATGGATTTGTTAGAGTCCTTCTTTTTGGAGTACAAAGATTTTATTGAGATTAAAGATTAATTCTCTTATCTATAAAATCAACAGGTTTACGGCTCATTTTTGGAAAACGCAGCTTATTGATTTCTTTTGCATTGTGAAATTCAATCACAGGAGCAACACGTAATTTTGCTCTAAAGTGATCCTTAATCTTAGTTAAGAATTTAGCAGATGTATCTTCAGATGCTATTTTAATTAAAATTTCATCTGTACCGATATCATTGGTACTGATTTCAATTATATAGCAATCTACTTCATCAAAATGATTTAATAAATCATGCATTGCTGGCGGATACAATGTCGTTCCTTTATATTTCACCATTTGTTTTTTCCTCCCCACAACAGGTCCTAAACGCATGGTGTTTCTTCCGCAATTACAGGTATCATAATGCGCCTTAACAACATCTCCTGTTTTAAAACGTAATAATGGTAAAGCTTCAAAACCTAAAGTTGTAATTACCAACTCTCCTTCTTCTCCCTCTTTCACTACTACCCCATTATCATCTACAATTTCTGTAATAATTAATTCCGGGTGATGGTGCCCACCTTGTAAATGTTCACATTCCGTAAAAGCAGTTCCCATTTCAGTAGATGCATAAGTAGAATGTAATTTTACATCCCATTTATCAGTGATCTTTTTTGATAAGGTATTCAACGAGAAATCTTCCTTACGTAATGATTCTCCAATACATATTACTCCCTTAACACTTGATGCATTATAATCTATTCCATTAGCCTCAGCATATTGAATTAATTTTAACAAGAACGATGGAACAGCAATTAAATATGTGGGTTTAAATTTTAAAATAGAATCCCATTGTAATTCTGGAATACCAGCCCCTACACGAATCATTCCAGCTCCTAACTTTCTAATTCCTAGAAAATATGCTAATCCAGCCATAAACCTACGATCCATTGTAGTCATTAACTGAACTACATCCTCTTTAGTCACTCCAGCGCAAGCAAATGAAATTGCCTCATTATATGCTAAACGATCTAAGTCATTATCCGTTAACGCAAATGTTACTGGCTTTCCTAAAGTACCAGAAGTAGTTACATAATCGATAATTTTATTGCGTTCAACACAAATAAAATCATCATTATATTGCTGTAAATCATCTTTAGTAGTTAATGAAATCTGCTGTAAATCGGCAATAGTTTTGATATTGGTTATATCAATATTATCAGCTTTAAACTTACGTTGATAAAAAGATGAATTGGTATTTAAATACTGTAATAACTCGACTAATTTATCATTCTGAAATGTTTTAATTTCAGCTGTTGAAGCTTGCTCTATTTTTGGAATTGTTTCTAATAGTGTCGTCATTAATCAATTTTATTTTTGCATTTTTTCAAATGCTTTTCTACTGCTTCTTTATCAGGAACAGTTGTAATTTCTTTTTGTAGTGCCATTTCAAAATACGGTAACGCTTTTGCATACTGCTTTTGTTGGTAATAATATTTTCCTACTTTAAAATAAGGAATCCATAAGCTTGGATTCAAATGTATATAATTTGTTAATGTTAGCTCAGAAATTTGTTCCTTTTTATTTTTTAAAATAGCATCCATTTTTCGATCAAAAACACGATAGGCTTCATAGTTTTTTAGGTCTTTAGAATGTATAAAAGAGTCTTCCGAAATAGTTAACTCTTCCTTTTCAAAGGAACTTGTAACAGAAAAAGCATCACTAAAAATATCGTCCAAATCATAGGCTACAAAAGCCCCCAATTGATATGGACTAGCAGAAACCCATACTTGTCGCTCTGATGGTTTAAATACAACTCCATGATGTGCTAATAACTGGTTCAATGCTTTTTCATTTCCATAACCAATGGTATCATTATTCAAGCCTTTTTTCTCTCTAAGGATATCAACAGCTTTTTTAGGAGTAATTGTGCTGTTTTTATCAAATAGCTCCGTCATTTTATCAAATCGATATTTTGAATGACTTTCCAAAATGTGTTTTGAATTGTTTTCATCACCGCTATACGCATCACTTTGAAAATGATTTGAACAAATTAATTGATTGGCATTTGCAACATCATATATGCCAAAATTATTTGGAGCGACTTCAATCAATATTGCCTTATTATCCTTGGCACTACCTACCATAATAGATTCCGATACAAAAACAATACTTTTTTTAGCTATCACTATTGCTTCATCAATTGTAGAAGCATATTGTATTATTTCCCTTGCTAACAATGATATGGGCGTTTTTGCAATCAGAGGCATATCTGATTTCCCTGCATTCAAAGTTACTGTTAACCCATTTGCATTCATTGCGGAAACTGCACCTATCATCCCTCCCCAAGTTACCGTCATAAACGGAATTCCTGCATCAGGTTTTACAAATGAAATTATTTTATTTTTTGCGAAATCATCTCCTGCGTAAAAATCGAAATTTCTACCAATAACTAATTTTCCATCTGGAGTTTTAGTATCCCAAGCTGCGAATGATGAACAACCTACTAAAGCTAAATCTTGTAAAGCATGACCAATGTCATGAGCCCCATGTAAGTATAAACTCCTTAAATATGGTGGTGCTAAATAATTAAACTCTTCCGAAGCATATCGAGTTAATCCGTATATCTCTGTTTTATACTCTTCCTTTACGTTTAGGTATAGTTTTCTGTTAAACCATTTTAGAAACCCTCGTAATAAACGTTGTTTGAATTTTGAAGGAACAATATCTCCTACTTTATCTAAAAACACTTTCTCTTGATACTGTAGTAACTCTTGTGTTAAACTTCCAGTAATTAACCCTCTCTCCAAAGGATCACCCTTGACTAACAATTGCCAATGTCCGTGTTTAGACAATTTTAATATATTATCATCTAAAGTTATTAATGAATCCGAATGAACTACTCTTTCTGAAATTGAATTATTATACCCTGCTACTATTGGTTGATGATGTAATGATTTTGATGTACCACATGAACTGATAATCAGCAATAAACAACAATACAAAAACAGATTTATATAATTCCCTATCTTCATTAGTTTACTTCTAAAGCTTCTAAATCTTTATTAATTTTCTCTACCAAATAATCTCTACCCAACATTTCTGAACATGTTAACACAGCACTTATCGTAACACCTAATAATCCATGCATATTGATACTTTGACCAGTAAAAAATAAATTTTTTAATTTCGTTCTTGGGGATAAAAATGATGTCATTGGACTATCAGCATCTTTTACATACCCATACATTGACCCTTCATTAACCCCTATATAATCACGGTATGACAATGGAGATGATGAATGAACAGACTTAATACATGACCTGAAGTTTGGAAACTTCTTTTCAATTTCTATAATCGTTTGTTCTATTTTTTTATTTTTAAAAGCTTCATATGCTTCACCACGTTCATCATTTTCTGCAACAGTATTAAAAGTATTTTCCCATTCACGAACTTCATCATAGCGCATATAAGTTATAAACGTCATGTTTTCTGCCCATTCAGATTCATTCTTTTTTGCTCCAACAGATAGCATGTAGCCTTCTGGCCATGATTCTTGTGTATACTCTTGAGCATCCCATACTCTATTTACATCTTTAAAATGATAATGATTATGATTTAAGTATTTAAATGTCTCTGGCTTAAACACAAAGTAAACGCTAAAAGCAGAGATCACACTTTTAATGCTCTCAATACGTTTAGTATATGCTTTACGCATTTTATTTTCACCTAACATTTTTAAGGTATACTTAGGTTCTATATTAGATATAAATTGAGTTCCAAAATATTCATTACCATCTTTTGTTTTAGCTGATATTAGCTTTTTCTCATCAAAACCAAAACCAGTAACTTCTTTATATTTTAAAACTTTACCCCCTAAATTTCGTATTTGCTTAATCAATAATTTAGATATCTGACTTCCTCCATTTACACAACGCCAAGAACTCTGAATGTATGAATTTATTGATAGTGCGTGCACATAAAACGGTGTATTATCTTCTCCTGCATATAGAAAATTAGACCCTACTAAAACTGCACGTAACTTTTCATTATCGGTTATACTTTCTATATAATCTTTAATTTTTAACGAAAGTAAATCAGTATTATCATAATACGCATCTCCTATTTGTAAGTTGTATAACGGAAAGCTATTACAAGTTTCTTTTATTTTATCACAATAGGTAATAATAGCATCTCTTTCCTCTGGAAATTTTTCTGATAGTTGTGCTATGAAGTTATCATAACCTTGCGCATGAGGATAGTTTACTTGATCTCCTTCAAAAGTGATAATATCATAGTTATCTTCATTCATTTTTTTAAGTTTTAGGTCATCCATTATCCCTAAATACTTAAAGTATTGATGCAAGTTTTCTCCTTCAGCTAATCCTCCTATATAATGTACTCCTGTATCGAAAATACTTTTATCACGTACAAACGTTTGCAGGTTCCCACCAAACTGATTGTTCTTTTCTAACACACAGACTTTATATCCTTCTTTAGCAAAAATTAACGCAGAAACTAATCCACCTAATCCACTACCTATAATTACAATGTCGTACGTGTTCTCTTCCATTATTATATTTTTCTCGTTAAAACAATACTTGAATTGTTTTGTTCAGCAATATTAAAACCTGCTTCTAATAAGGAAGCAATTACTATACTTTCGTTTAATACAACTATCTTTTTTACTGAAGTTAAATCGATAGTTGTAATATCAATAGTATCTGTAATCAGTAATGTATCAACATTAGAAACTTCTGAAAGGTGATTAATATAATTTATAGTTCTATCTTTTCCTATAAAATTATTTTTAGCAACTGTTGCCTTACTTTCATCTGCAATAAAAGTAGTTATTTTACGCGTATTACTATAATAGTTCAGTAATAAATCTAACTGTCCATAATCACCTGAAATATGCAATACTTTTGCTTTTAAATCAATTGACTTCGACACATCATAATACAAAGCTATATGGTTGTTTAAATCACTTTTAACCGATCTATAAATAGCCTCTGATTTATAAACAAAATTACTTAATATTAACTTTTTAAAATATATTGATGACTCTATTTCTTCTCTAAATACCTGAAAATCATTCTTAAATATTTTACTAATATTCTTAGTCTTTTCTTTAACAGATTCTCCTAAAAGTGGATTATCAATTGCTATTCTATCACCTACTTTAACTGTTATAGCACCATCATATATAATAAAATCACCTTTTGGAAGTACTTCTGAATTTCCATGAATATATAACGGTAGTACATCTAATTTTAATTCTTCTGCTAAAAAGAAGGCTCCTTTATGAAATCTACCTAATTTATTAGAAAACATTCGTTTCCCCTCAGGAAATACTATTAAAGAATACCCTTGACGCATTTTTTCTTTTAAATGGTCCAAACTACCATCTACTCCACTTGAAACTGGATAATAACCTGCTACCTTGGCCAGTTGTCCGAATATAGGTGATTTATACACCCAATCATTTACCAAAAATATCACTTTTGGAGTTACTAACGCAATTGCTAATGTGTCCAAAAATGACGTATGATTCGCAATGATAACTGCTTGCTTTTTAAACGTTTCTTTATTTAATAATACATTCTTATTTACAAACGGGTTTGAATACAATACTGAAGTCGCCAACTTCGCCATTGCTCCATGTAACCACTTAAACTTAGCTTTTTTATTGATTGGCAACACTTTCAATATGGTTATTGCTATTAATGATAACAACATCCCTCCTAATCCATAAAATGTAAATGATATTATTGAATGAATCGTTTTTCTAAACTCCAATGGAGCCAAACCATTTTTAGCTCTATTGGTTATGATTCCTCTAAATAGTATTGGTTGAACAACAAACGTAATCACTAATGCCGTTAATATCCCTAATAAGCAAACTAAAGCTATCGAATATAAGGCTGGGTGTTTGGCAAAAATCAACACTCCCACACCTAATACCGTTGTAATAACCGATAAAATGATCGAGGTTCTATATATTGGTAAATGACGCTCACCAGTTTCATATTCCTTAATCAGTCCGTTAGTCATAAATATTGCATAGTCAACTCCTAAACCGAAAATAAATGTTGAAATAATAATATTGAATATATTAAACGACAAACCTAATATTCCCATCAAGCCAATGGTTACTAACCATGTTAGTGCTATTGGTAATATAGTAATTATGACTAATTCTATTCGCTTAAAAAAGAAGAATAGTACTATTAAAACTGCAATAAAAGAATAGCCTAATAACGTATTAAAATTATTTTTAAACCCATTTAGAAAAGTTTCATTCATTGCTTGACGGTCAATCACAACTACATTTTTATTTCCTTCAAAAAACACTTTTATTGCATTTGCATTGGTATCGTCTACTTTTAATGATGATAATACTGTAAAGAAATTTTCGGAAGATGAAATATACTCATTCGCATTCAATGCTTTGATATGCTGATAATCTTCTATTGACAACAGATCCTGAAAGCCATTTTGAAGATTATTTAATTTATCATAAAACTGATTATGTGTTGATTTCTTAAAACCATAAGGTTTTCCCGAAGCAATCAACTCTTCTTTAATAAGATTCTGTCTTTCTTCAGACCAGAAACTGTTCCAACTATTAACTTTATCTTGTTGATGATCTTCACTTAAAACAACCGAGGCTACTGAACTAAAACTGATTATTTTTTCCTGCTCTTTAAAAGACTTAAGTGAAGTATATACCTTTTTATTTTCAGATAAAGCTTCATTTAATGTTTTACCATGAGCCACAACATATAAAGATTTCGAAGCAGTATTCAATAAACTGTTTAACGATTTTTCTTCATCCAATAACTCTTGTGTTTGATAATTCATTTTTGAAATATCCTTATCAAACAATACATCATTATAAGTGAATACAGAAACCACAAAAAGTAGCAAACAAGAAATCAGTAACACTTTGTTTTTACTAAACTCAACATTCGCAATGGCATCAATAAAATTATTTTTTTTTACTTTAACCTTTCCCGTTTTATATAGATGTGGAATTAATAATAATGCGAAAAAAGCTGATCCAAAAACACTTACTGCTGCAAAAACTCCTAAATCTTGCAACGCTCTTGATTTAATAAATAGCAAACATAAAAATGCCAATGCCGTTGTAATACTACTCATTACAATTGGTTTGGTAACATCATCATACAATTTCTTTACATTAGTGTTGTTTCTGTAATGCGTAAGAATATGTAATGAAAAATCTAAGGTAATTCCTAATAAAATAGATCCTATCCCTATTGAGATTGCAGATATAGTCCCTCTGAAAAGATATAATGTCGTAACCGCTAATAATGCACCAAATACAGTAGGCACAAACAATATTATTGGGATGCTTATTTTTTTATAAAATAATATCAGTATTAAAAACAGTATCGACAACGCAATGCTTACCGTTAACTGAATATCTGATTTAATCTGGTTTGCATTAGCTACTGCAACTACTGTTGCCCCATAATACCCTATAGAAACTTTATTCTTAAAAGTAGCGTTCAACTTCGTTTTAATTGAATTCAACTGTGTTACAAAAGCAGTATTTTTATCAGTTTCATTAGAAGCTAACTTTGGTTTTAGAAATAACAATAAGTGTTTTTCATCTGTCGTCACTACAAAACCATTTTTTATAGTAAAATCATCCCCTACTTGTAATTCTTTTAGTTTTTGAAGCCCTAAAAAGCTTATCCCAAACGGATCTTTCAATATTGTATTTCTTGCTACAAAACCTGATGGAGATATTAATGTTTTATAATTATCTGCAGTGCTTTTTTGAATTGCTT
>Ga0105354_1000522_pt1 | contig 23711 bp, 24 predicted proteins | sample GOMGulsemesocosm_FD_83658 | JGI IMG/M metagenome (GOLD analysis project Ga0105354, IMG submission 83658) | Methane-oxidizing microbial communities from mesocosms in the Gulf of Mexico - GOM9B Gulf of Mexico | ecosystem: Environmental > Aquatic > Marine > Cold seeps | place: USA: Gulf of America...
CTACCATTGCTCCTACAATTTTCGGGTGACAGTGTCCTTGGTTTACTGCAGAATACGCCGATAAGAAATCGTAGTATTTTTTTCCTTCTACATCCCACACATACACTCCTTCACCTTTAGTTAATACTACTGGTAATGGATGGTAATTGTGAGCACCATGCTTGTCCTCTAAATCAATTGCTTGTTGTGATGTTACTTGTTGTTCTAAAACAGCCATTTTTTAAATAATTTAAAATAAATAAAATAACCATTCCTTCTGTACCTTTATCCTTTCGAAAGAACATCGAAAATTCAGCGTGGGAGAGAAATCATCCCTGAAAGGCTCGCAAATTACTAAAAACAAATCAATTTTTAAAGAATATAATACGCAATCCCCTTAATTCTTACAAATCATTTATCAAGTAAATACTTAAGGTAATTTACTTGATAATACTGATATCTGTAACTCTAAACGCTTAATTTCACGCAATAATGCATTTTTATTCATTTGCTGCCAAGTAAATAACTTTAACATTGATCCTATTACTAAAAATACAAATCCTAACACACTCCACTTTATCAACTCATTAGTAATATCAGTATCTAAAAATTGTAGCACACAGTACACCATACCAATGAATGCAAATAAATGAACAATGTTCATTAAAATCAATATCCATTTTAATTTCCCTTTAAACAAGCTACCAACCATACCCAATATATTCTGCTCTTCTAATTCATCATAAAACTTAGCCTCTTCTGCAGAAAGTGTTTCTTTAATCAACTTGTCTACTTCTTCCATATTATTTTTCATCATAAAAATTTATTTTATTGTTTCCTTGAAAAGAGAAACTTGTTAATAATTATCTTGTCGTTCTTTAAGTATTGTTTTTAACTTTTCTCTAGCCATAAATAACCTTGACTTCACCGTACCTATAGCAATATTTAAAATTGAAGCAATTTGGCGAAGCTTATATCCTTGTACATAAAACAACTCCAATACTATTTGTTGATTATTAGGTAAACCTTTTATTTCTTTTAGAACAAGATTATGAAGTGGAGATGTATTAATCTGTTTCTCTTCAACAAGATTAGCTTCAATTTCTAAATTTAATTTTCTATATTTATTTTGCTCTCGGATACTATCAATCGCTTTTCGAGTAACAATATTCAATTCCCAAATTTATTGGCTTGCCTTAGCGTTTGTATTTTATCCATAATAATAGTCCAGCTTTCCTGAACAATATCTTTTGATAAAACAGCGTCTTTAGTATACCAATATGCATGATTGATAAACCTTTTATGCCAACGCTTAACTAGTATAATTAACGCTTTTTTATCTCCTGATTGGTATTGCATCACCAATTCAGCATCCGATTTTTCTTTTGATGTATTCATCTTTGTTACTCTATAGACGAAAAAAATACAGAAAGGTTCATTTTTATATAAACTTTAATAGTATTTTTAAGTAAATACCCTAAAATACTGTTATTTTTGTTTGCTTTAGAATATACCAAAATATGAAAAAAACAATCACAATACTAGTCTTTTTACTACTCACTATTAGTTGTGAAAAAGATGATATTTGTACTACTCCTAATGCTGACACCTCACATTTAGTGATTAGATTTTATGATCAATTAGATCAAGAAACTCCTAAAACTGTTAATAATTTATTGATTGTAGGAGTTGACAATCCATTAGATGTAAGCTACGTAGCAGAAAGCACTCGAGATTCTATTGCCATTCCTTTACGAATTTTAGAAGAAAATACAAGCTACAAACTTATAAAAGATTATGTAGTAGATGATAATGGTACTCCTGATGATATTATCGACGATACTGCAACCGGTAATGAAGATATCATTATACTTAATTACGAAAATGAAGAGTTATTCATTTCCAAAGCTTGTGGATTTAAAAACATTTTTAACGATGTAAACATTGCTTTTACTGTAGATGCCGATAACTGGATATTAAATACAACTGTGATTAATAATAAAATTGAAAACGAAAACAATGCGCACATACATATTTTTCATTAGTCTGTTTATATCCTTAGTTACTTATGCTCAGGAAGAAGAAATAAAAGACAGTACTAAAACTCATAAATTCGGATTGCGAATTGGTACGGATATTTCAAAATTAGTAAAAACAGTAGTTATAAAAGACTACACTGCTTTTGAAATAAATGCCGACTATACCTTTTTAAAAAAATATTCATTTGCTGGGGAGTTCGGTAATGAGAAACGTACTATTGATGAAACTCAAGTAAACTTTACCACTGAAGGAAGTTATTTTAAAGTAGGTATTGATTATAATGCTTATGAAAACTGGTTAGATATGGAAAATGCCATATTTGTTGGCCTTCGTTATGGATTAAGTACCTACAAACACACTTTAAATAGCCACGGTATTTTAAATACTGATCCTTACTGGGAGGAGAACAATTTAATCAGCACTCCTATCACTTACGATAATTTAACAACACATTGGCTAGAATTGATTATTGGTATCAAAGCAGAAATTTTTAATAATTGCTATTTAGGTATTAATGCACAACTAAAAAATTTCGTAGGAAATAAACAACCTAATAATTTCGCTAATCTATACATTCCTGGATTTGGTAAAACAGTGGAAGACTCCAAATGGGGTATTGGATTTGGATATACAATAAGTTATTTCATTCCTTTCTACAAAAAGTAAAAAATCATATATAGAATTATGAGTATTTACTAATTTATCTATTAATTTTTGTGTTTTTCATGCTTGCATTAATCCATTCTAACTGGGGTATTGGCAGGAAGTTTGGCTTAAAAAAGTAAGACCTACAAAACTAAATAGCAAAATGGTATTAAACCCTAAACAAACAACAATTTTATAACCGGAACTATATTGATTTTAAAAAGATTACACTTCTTAAAAATAGGTTTCATTAATTATTCCTTACCAACTAATACCAATTAAATTACAAGGTGCTCATACGTAAATTGAATTATCTTAAATCTATTTAATTGTGTATTTTGGATTTTAATTGGTATAACTATTATAGCTACTTATGTCAATTGGATAACACCCGTAATTTTCAACTTAAGAGCTCTAGGCAATTATTAAATACATAGACTTTTTAAAAAGGTTATAAAATACTGTGTTTGGAATAACAAACACCAATTGTTTTTCTCTGCTATGTATAGCTATTGGCGTTATAAGATTTATTTCCAATTTTCTATAATCACAATTTTCTTTTTATAAACGAATATAGGCTTCATTTAATTCATCTGGTATAGTAAATAGGTCTGGGTTAAAAATAGCTGATAACAACTGAATTCCCTTTATCAAATCTGGTCCAGGTTGAGTAAATAAATTCCCATCAACAATCCATACATTTTTATTCTTATAGACTGATAATTTATGCCAGAAAGAGTCTTCTAATACTTTTCTTACTTCAATTAAACTTTGCTCTAAACTCATTCCACAAGCTGAAAAAATCAGTACTTCAGGATTATAACTGTCAATTTTCTTAACATTAACGGGATGGGAATACTCGTATGGATTTGCCAATACATCCTTCCCCCCAGCAATTTTTAACTGATCAGGAATCCAATGTCCACAATTAAAAATAGGATCCATCCATTCAAAAAAGGAACAGTTTACAATTTCTCTTTGATGTACCTTTAAAGTTGCTTCTATTTCATTCATAATTTCTCTTAAAGATAAAATCAACCTTTCGCCCTTATCAGAATTACCACATGCATTTGCTACTGTAGTAACGTCTTCTAACACATTTTCTAACGATTTTGGGTTTAACGAATACACTTTAGTATTCAATTGGTATTTCTTTAACGTTTTTACAACATCATCTTCTCCTATCTGACAAACATTACATATGGCTTGGGTAAATAATACTTCTGGATTAATTCTTAAAAGTAATTTTTCATCAATAGAATTCACCGTTGTATTCTCTTTTTTGTGAATCGAAATCAACTCATTTATTTCACTTGCTGATAAATTTTTATCATGTATTGACGAATGAATAATTTGCGGTCGATCAACAGGACATTCAAACGTTGCAGCTACAATTAAATGCTCTAGTCCTAGCGCTATTAATATATTTGTAGCAGCAGGTAAACAGGAGCACACTTTTAAAAAATCTGACATTATACTATCATTTTTGATTTGGTAAAGATACAATTAGCTTAACATTTATAATTAACCTCAAGAATAGTTTACAGGTAATTTTTCGTCAACATTCTGTTTATTATTGGTTAAAGCTGTAACTTGTTATAATATCTATTTTTGTAATGTTTAAACTATTTACTGCTGAGCAAATAAGAAATTGGGATAATTACACTATTTCAAATGAACCAATTTCATCTATTAATTTAATGGAGAGAGCTGCTACTGCTTTTGTAAATTGGTTTGTGAAAAAACACCTATTAACTCAACAAATACATGTTTTTTGCGGCCCTGGCAACAATGGGGGTGACGGATTAGCCATTAGCCGAATATTACTTGACAAAGGATACGATGTAATACCTTATATTATAAACCCAAATAATAAATTATCTAACGATTGTGATATAAATCTTAATAGACTAGCCACGGTAATTCAACTAACAAATATATCGCAAATATCTATGGATTTTTTTTCTAAAAAAGAAATTATAATTGATGCTCTATTTGGAACTGGGTTATCACGTCCACTATCTGACTATTATAAAACTATTATTGAAAAGATAGCTTCTACTAATTGTATAAAAATAGCAGTTGATATCCCATCTGGAATGTATTGTGACAGAGTAAACAACAGTAATGACATTATATTTAAAGCAGATACAATCGTCTCTTTTCAAATACCAAAACGTTCCTTTTATTTTATAGAAAATAAACCTATTGTTAAGCATTTAAAAATACTAAACATAGGATTATCAACTCGTTACTTAAAAGACACTAATTGCAATTGGTATGCAATTAATTCCTATGCTGAAATACCCAACTTTGACACTTGTATGAATATTACCATATCAAGAGAAATATTCGAACAACAATTTGATATACCATTTCAATCAGAAAAAACACTACAATTATTGATTAAAAAAGCTAATGAACAACAATTAACTTTTATAATAAAAGACAGTAACATATATATCATTACTCCTAAAAATAATGTTTATTTTATTTTAAATTAAAAAAATAGGCGATATAGGACTTTCTTTTAAAACAAATCCTATTTTTGTTACTTATACGAGACATAACCTAATGAGGTTCGAATCATTATTGAAAAGCAATTATTAGTACGTGAAGCAAAAAAAAATAAATATAAAAAATAAAAAAGCAAGATTTGAATATGAAATTTTGGATACTTATGATGCAGGAGTAATGCTTGTAGGTACTGAAATTAAATCGATTAGAGAAGGTAAAGCTACCATCACAGAAAGTTTTTGTGAATTTAACGACCGTAAAGAACTCTTTGTTATAAACATGTATATAGATGAATATACACACGCTTCGTATTTCAATCATCAAACTAGAAGAGAACGTAAACTATTACTAAATAAAAAAGAATTAAAAAAATTAAATAAGGAGGTTAAAAATACCGGTTTAACAATCGTTCCACTACAGTTATACTTAAATGATAAAGGATTAGCTAAACTTAAAATAGCTTTATGTAAAGGAAAAAAATTACACGATAAAAGAAACACTTTAAAGGATCGCGATAATAAACGGGATTTAGATAGGATTAAAAAGAACTTTAAATCCCGATAGTAGATTTTAACTTGCCTCAAATAAGGAGCATAAAAAATTATAGATAAAAAGGTATATCGATAATTTTTATGCTCCCCTTTATAGCAACGATGTTTAAATCTTATTTTAAACTAAATCATACCACAAACTATTTTCATGATATTCTTCAATTATAGTAATATTATTTTTCGAATGAAAAGAGCTAATCAACTGAGACACATCAAGCTTTAAAAACTCAGCACAATTAGTTGTCAGATCTTTTCGAAAACCTTTTTCTTCCATTTCTAAGACAAAATTCAAAGAAATAATCCTAGAGAAAATTTTTCCTAAATCAATCATTTTTCTTTGTTTTAATCCTGCAATAAAACTAAATTCAATCTCTTTTTTAAAGTATGAATAGGATTTAGATGTAAGATTAAAATCTTTAAAGAAATTATAGATATTAACTTCTTTTTTACGCTTCATAAGTTTACCAATCATTTCAGAAATTTGCGTATAAAGCATTTCATTAGAACCTTCAAATATCTGAAACGCTCTACTGTCCATAATACCTCTTCCCCCTATGCTTTCCATTCTAAAGCCCTTGGATCCGAATAACTGAGTTGCTGTTTGTGCAGATTCTTGCATTAAATCAGTTACAAAAGCCTTCATGGTATTCGCTTCAATTCCTTCGTTAGAAAGGTCGTTATCTATACCACTATTGGAACTACTTCTAAAGCACATGGCAGAAGCTATAGTATAAGCACTTTGAATTTTAGAAATTTGATATTGAATTTGATCTAAATCCATTAATTTTTTTCCTCCAACAATCCGTTCATTACAGTATTTGATGGATTCATCTAGCATTCTTTTTATAAAACCTACCGCCATTCCAGGAAACTGCATTCTACTTCTGTGTAAAATATCCAACATCATTTTTACACCAGAGGTATCAGGTTCTAGTTTAAATTGAGAAGGAATTTGTACATCTACTTTATTTTTCCCGTAAGGAATCATATACAATCCTAAATTATCATAATACTCTTTTACTACTATTTGTTGATTGGGTTGAGTAACATCACAAATAAAAAAATCAATATCTCTATTTAAACCACCATTATTGTTTTTTTGTCGAGAGGTAATCAACCAATAATCTGCCATTCCTGTTAAACCTTGCCAATGTTTTGTGCCTTTAATAACATAATTATCTCCATTTTTTTCATTATAAGTTTGCATTCCTAAAGCATCACTACCAAAATCCGGTTCGGTAATCATTAAGCCCCCCATATTCTGTTTCTCTAGAAATCGTTTAAAAATATTTTCCTTTACGGATATATTGGCATATTTCGCTACAGGTTCTAAAAATAAGGCTATGTTAATTCCAAATGTTAATGATAAGGAAAGGGATTCATATGAAGCAGCAGATAAAATTCTAAGACATTCACTCACTTTTAATCCTCTGCCTCCAAAACTCTCTGGAATAGCTACCGATAATGGGGAGTTAGCCATAATATCTCTTAAAGCAACTATAGGCAAACTTCTTTGCTTACTAAATTGATTTATATCATACTTTTCATGAAAAACACTCTTTAAGGTGTTTTCAAATTCTTTAATGTAGTCTGAAAAAATTTTCTGCATTTTATTTTAATTTAAATTCATGTTTTTATAAAATTCTACAAGATTAGCTGCTATTATTTAATAAACTAACTAGATCCTTTTATGTAGCTGATTATTAACCATTATTACCTCAACATTTTATACAATCTTTCTTCTGTTTGTTTTTTTTGAGCAATATTCATATTACATTGATAATACAATGATTTTAAACCGAGTTTCCAAGCTGGAATGTAAATTTTATTAATCTCTTTTGCAGACATATCAGAATGTGCATTAATATTTACAAACTGTTTTACCTATTAGTAACTTGTTAAATAATATCCATCTAGTCGATTTTTGAATACGTTTTAAAAATATATTTTTCTTATACTGTTAAAATTCAAAATGCCGAACTGATCCTTCTCTACTACTTAAACCTGTCCACCCTCCTAGATATGATAGTAGTCATATATTGTTCATCTAATTTTATGCTCCAACAGTAATTTATAGACTATTAAAGCTACATTTTGAGTATCTTCAAGAATCCTCCTTATTTATTAAATAAAAGACTTTATCCTAAAATCTCTTTTCTATATGTTTTATTTTCAAAATTAATTATAATTAGTCTAAATAAGAATAAAAATTGTATAATTTTAAAAATATTTTAATCTTTATAGTAGTAATTTATTAACACTATTATCAACAAGTAAGTAAAAGATGGGGAATGTTGAATTTATAGCTAAGTATAATTGAAGAATAATTTACCCCTTTTTGCCAATTTATTACTATAATAATGAACATCAACAAAAAGATATTGGACTAATTTATTTGAAAATTTAGTTCAAACATATTTTATTTCCAAGTTGTAGAAAGAAACAACCACCTATAACTAGACTATATTTATTGCATCAAATTATACTAGTGTTTTATAACAATTAAAACCCAAAATGCACAATTAAATAGTTTCTTTTAAATCTATTTATCACTTAAAAATATAACCATAACCAAGGCTATGGTTATATTTTTAAACTCAACTAAATCTAAATTAATTCAATTTACGTATGAGCACCTTGAAATTTAATTGGTATTAGTGTAACGTTATTCAGGGCGAGACATAAAAAAAGACCGTCTTCACAGACAGTCTTTTTTATATAATTTAAAAATAAGTTATTTACTTTTTCAACTTAGCAGATAACTCCAATGATAAAGATGAACGTTCAAACTTAATTTTACCAGCACCTGTTTCTAAAACACATGTATTATCGGTATCATTAAGTTCTACTATTTTACCATACATCCCACTTTTAGTAATTACTCTATCTCCTTTTTTTATTTCCTTAGCAAAATTTAACTCTTGCTTTTGTTTTTTCATCTGTGGTCTCAAAAAGAAAAAATATATCACCACAAACATTAATATGTATGGTGAAAACTGACCAACAGTACCTAATAAATCTTCCATTATTATATATAAATTATTTAGCAGGTGTCATTGCAGGTGCATTTGCTCTTACTGGTTTTACAGCTCCAGCAGCTCCTTCAGGAACTTCTACCATTGCTTTAATTTTAACCGTTTCTTTCCCTTTTTCTGTATTTGCAGTAATAGTAACAGTTTGTTGTGTTAAATTTTTCTTTCCTCTAGAATTAAATTTCACAGAAAATTTTCCAGAAGCACCTGGCGCAATAGCTTCTCTTGGCCAATCATTAGGAACAGTACATCCACAACTTCCTTTTATACCAACAATAACCAATGGCTTTTCTCCTGTATTTTTAAAACTAAATATAGTTTCCGCAACATCCCCTTGCTTTAAGTTTCCAAAATCATGTTCTGTTTTATCAAATGTCATTACTGGAAACTTGCTTGAATTTGCATCCCTTTCAGCTGCAATAGCTATATTTTCTGTATTAATTTTATCAGCTGCACTTTCTTTTTTACAAGAAACAAATGCCAATCCACATAATGCAGTAAACGCTATAACTCTTAACTTTTTCATAATATATTTTATTAATTCGTACTTTAATTTATTTTTAAGCTGTGCTAAAGTAAAAAAAAAACTTAAAATTACATTAGTCCTCTGCCTATTTTTTGTAGTTTTTCCCCCTTCTTAAAATCTTTTACCAAACTATCCAATACACCATTAATAAAAGTACTACTCTTTTGTGTTGAGTATTCTTTAGCTATTTCTAAATATTCATTTATAGTAACTTTTACAGGGATAGAAGAAAATTTTAAAAACTCACAAATAGCCATTCTCATCAAAATTAAATCCATAGATGCTATTCTTTCTGAGTCCCATTTTGGTGTTTTAACATCTATATACTCATTTAACTCTTCATTATTTAAAGTTACTTTAGTCAACAACTCTTTACCAAATTTTTTATCATCCTCATCCTTAAATAATTTTGTTAGCTTTAGTTGCTTGCTTACATTCATTTTTTTCAACTCTTTAAGAATCATTGTATTTACCAATGGTAAATCATCAACCCAACTTATACATGTATCCTCATAATATGAATACAGCTTTTCATTTGGAGCAATTATTCTCTTAAAAACAGTCAATACAAGCTCTTTATCTTTTTCAAAAGAACTATCTTCTTTTAAATATTTTAAATAAAAATCAGCCGTTAAAATTTCTTTTAAAAATAAGTTTGCGTATTCATCATCCAGCTCCCAATTACTCAAATCCCTTTCTTCTATTAGCAATGCTAATTCTTGACTTGAGGCAATGTAATTTAAATATACATTATCAGTTAATCTGAGAATATTTTTGGTTTTGTTTTTTTCTAAAAAACTATTTTGTGTAGTATTGTTTAACTTTCTTGCTTTTTGAAGAATTACAGTAAAAAGTTGATATTGCAACAAGTATAAATCATACATGTTAGAAGCACTGTCATTCAATTTTTTATAAGCGATATTTAAATCTTGATTTTTAGTATGCTGCATTTCAAAAATACACTGCATCACTTTAGTACGAATATGTCTTCTGTTTAACATGAATAAGAACTTTTAATATAATAACGAAGCGAAAGGAATCTCCTTTCGCTTCGCGAAAATAAACTATTATTTAGTGATATACTACTTCTGGTTTTCTTTTTTTCTTTCATCAATTCTACTTTGAGCAATAGCTAAAGAAGCTGCATGAGTGGTAAGGTTGTTAACCTCAGCATTTCTGATAATTTCCAAAGTAGTATTGTATATATTTTCTGTTTTACGCATGATTTCTGTTTTACCATAACCTTCCAGCTCAGCATATACATTAATAATTCCCCCTGCATTAATTACAAAGTCAGGTGCATAAACAATTCCTCTTTCTGATAATATTTTACCATGAACTGCCTCATTTGCCAACTGATTGTTAGCAGCTCCAGCAATAATATCGACATTTAATTGATTAATTGTAGTATCGTTTACTGTTGCCCCTAATGCACATGGTGCATAGATGTCAGCATCTAAAGTATAAATATCTTCTCCTGTGTAAATTTCAGCACCATATTTAGCTTTAACCTTTTCTAAACGTTCTTGGTTAATATCAGTAATAATTACTTTAGCCCCTTCATTAGTTAAATGTTCTACTAATGATTCACCAACGTGACCAATTCCTTGAACAATAACTCGCTTATCTTCTAAAATATCAGAGCCATATTTATATTTAGCCGCTGCCTTCATCCCTACAAAAACACCATAAGCTGTGATAGGCGAAGGATTTCCTGCTCCTCCTCTACTTTCTGAAATACCGGTAACATAAGGTGTTACATCTCTCACCAAGTCCATATCAGAAGTTTCCATTCCAACATCCTCAGCAGTGATATATTTTCCACTTAATGAATGTACAAACTCTCCAAATCTTTTCATTAAAGCGGGAGTTTTCTGTCTTTTAGCATCCCCAATAATAACTGCTTTACCTCCACCTAAATTTAATCCAGCAACTGCCGATTTAAAAGTCATACCTCTTGACAAACGTAATGCATCATTTAGCGCTTCCCATTCATTAGTATACTGCCACATTCTTGTTCCTCCAAGCGCTGGTCCTAAAACAGTACTATGTATTCCTATTATTGCTTTTAATCCAGTATCTTTGTCATTGCAAAAAACAATTTGCTCGTGATTATCAAATGATAACTGTCCGAAAACAGGGTTTATTTTTGATAGGTCTTTAGCGGCTATTACTTCTGATGTCATCGTGTATGTTGTTTTATTATAAATAAGAAAATTTACAAATATCTCAATTTTAGAGCGCTAAAGTAACTGATTATTCATTTTTACGCAAAAAATAACACTTAAAATGATTATTATTTAATTTTGTTATTAAGTTTTATCTTTAAAGAATTACTTCTAGTAAAAAAAGATTGTTAATTTATCCCTCTTGCACTTCCTTAGAAGATAATTGATTAATATTTGACTTAAATACTATAAATGAAAGAACTCAAACATTTAAACAAATACTTTTTAAAATATAAATATCGCTTGTTCATTGGTATATTAATTACCATTATTGCAAGAATATTTATTGTTTTTACTCCTCGATTTACAGGGAATGCCATCCAACTAATTGAAGAATACATTATCAATAAAAAATATTCATCTGCAGTTTTTAAAGAAGAGATACTACATTGTATCCTCATGATTATAGGAGTAAGTGTTATTGCTGCTTTTTTTACTTTTTTAATGAGACAAACACTTATTGTAATGTCAAGATTAATTGAGTTTGATTTAAAAAACAATGTATTTAAACAATATGAATTGCTTTCACAGAACTTTTACAAACAAAATAGAACTGGTGATTTAATGAATCGTATAAGTGAAGATGTAAGCAAAGCCCGAATGTATTTTGGACCAGCAGTAATGTACAGTATTAATACCATTACATTATTTATAATACTTATCCCTTTGATGGTTAGTACTGCTCCTAAACTAGCTCTTTACACCTTACTTCCTTTACCAATACTTTCTATTGCCATTTATAAACTAAGCAAAGAAATTCATAAAAGGAGTACTATAGTTCAAGAATATTTATCAAAACTCACAATATTTACTCAAGAGTCCTTCTCTGGAATATCAGTTATTAAAGCCTATGGAATAACAAATGATATAGCTGAAAAATTTGAAGTTTTATCCGAAAAAAGTAAAGGGAAAAATATGGAACTGGTAAAAGTTCAAGCTTGGTTTTTTCCTTTTATGATTCTACTAATAGGATTAAGTAATGTGCTTGTTATTTATATTGGCGGGATACAATATATTAATGGAAATATTAAAAGTATTGGGACTTTAGTGGAATTTTTACTTTATGTAAATATGTTAACATGGCCTGTTGCTACTGTTGGTTGGGTTACCTCAATTGTTCAGCAAGCTGAAGCTTCACAAAAGAGGATTAATGAATTTTTATATCTCACCCCGGAAATTAAAAACGAGAATAATGACCAATACGAATTAAACACTGATATTGAATTCAAAAATGTTAGTTTTACATACCCGGATACTAATATTACTGCATTACACAATATCTCTTTAAAAATTAATAGCGGATCTACAATTGCTATTATAGGAAAAACAGGCTCAGGAAAATCCACGCTACTTAACCTTATTTCCAGATTACATAATGTAACTAAAGGGGAACTATTAATTGGTGGAAAAAATATCAAAGCACATAATTTATCTATAGTAAGAGAAAATATTGGCGTTGTCCCCCAAGATCCATTTTTATTTTCGGACACCATCTCCAATAATATCAAGTTTGGAAAATCAAATGCTACAGAAAGTGAGATCATTCAAGCTGCTAAAGATGCTGATGTACATGATAATATTATTCAATTTAAAGGCAAATATCAAACCATTTTAGGCGAACGAGGTATTACATTATCTGGCGGGCAGAAACAACGTGTTTCCATTGCAAGAGCCATAATTAAAGCTCCAAAAATTTTACTATTTGACGATTGTCTTTCAGCTGTAGATACCGAAACAGAAGAAACCATACTTACTAATTTAAAAAGAATAACCAAAAACTGCACTACTATAATAGTTAGTCATAGAATTTCATCTGCAAAAAATGCCGATACTATTTTTGTATTAGATAAAGGTACTATCATTCAAAAAGGCACCCATAATCAGCTTATAAATAACGAAGGATACTATCAAGAACTACATAAAAAGCAATTATCTGAAAAAGAACAGTGAAAAAAATTGGTTCTAAACTTTTTTTTTATGATTTTTGGGAAGCAATATAACTAACATTATTACGAAAAAATTATGAGCGATAAAGAATATTTAGAGAAAGAAGAGATTTTTTCAAAGGTATTGAGAGCAGGAAGAAGAACTTATTTTTTTGATGTAAGATCTACCAAAGCTGGGGATTACTACCTTACCATTACTGAAAGTAAAAAATTCACAAATGACGACGGATCTTTTCATTATAAGAAACATAAAATTTATTTATACAAAGAAGATTTTGTTGCGTTTACTGACATCATGAATGAAATGACATCTTATGTAATTAATGAAAAAGGGGAAGAAGTAATTTCTGAACGTCATCAGAAAGATTATAAAAAAGAATACGAAACTGAAGAAGTAGTTACTCAAACTACAACTCCCGAAAGTTTCACTGATATCAGTTTTGATGATATCTAAACCACTACTATTTTTTTAAAGACCTCAAATAGTATAAGGAATTGATTACAAGAGACTATCACTATTTGACTAAAAATATGTAACCAACCACCAACCAAATTTAAGCTCAATTATTTCAATTGAGCTTTTTTTTATGCCAAACGCATTCCGTTTGCAACTTTTCTTTCTGGGTTAATTAACACTACCCCCTCTCCTCCAATCAATCCTAATACCAAACACTCACTCATCATATTCGCTATTTGTTTTTTGGGAAAATTTACTACTGCTAATATTTGGGTTCCTTTTAGGTCTTCCAATCCGTACAAATTGGTTATTTGAGCAGAGCTTTTTAATACTCCCAAATCACCAAAGTCAATTTCTAATTTATAAGCTGGGTTTCTTACTTCCTCAAATATCTCTGCATTTAAAATTGTCCCTACTCTAATGTCAATTTTCTTAAAATCATTCCAAGTTATTTCCATATTTTAATATATCTTTATTCTATAAAGATATATTAAAATATGGCAAGAACACCTTCAAACATGTTGGATTTAAAAACTAAAGCTCCTAACTTCTCATTATTAGACACATTGAGTAATAAAACACTTCATCTAAGTCAACTTAAAGGAGATAAAGCTACAGTTATCATGTTTATATGCAACCATTGCCCCTTTGTAATACATGTAAATCCTGAATTAGTAAAAATCGCAAATGAATACCAACAAAAAGGGATAAATTTTATTGCTATCAGTAGTAATGATATAATAAATTATCCACAAGACGGGCCTGATTTAATGCATACACACGCAAAAAACAATAACTATCCCTTCCCTTATCTATATGACGAAACACAAGAGGTAGCAAAAGCTTATAAGGCTGCTTGCACTCCTGATTTTTATATTTTTAATAAAAAACTTGAACTAGTTTATCGAGGACAATTGGATAACTCACGACCAGGAAATGATATTCCTTTAACTGGTGAGGACATAAGAAAAGCTTTAGATAGCTTATTAAACGATACTCCTATAAATTCTAACCAAAAACCAAGTATCGGCTGTAATATTAAATGGAAAAATTAATAATTATAAACTTGTTATAAACAATAAAAGCGCTATAAAACAAATCATAACGCTTTTTACAATATAATATTCTAGTTATTTTTTAAATTTTAAAACTTCCGATCTTCCTTTTTTAAATATTTTATTACTGTTATGTGTCCCTTTTCTTAGCTCTTTCTGCACTGCGAAAGGTAATGCTGCAACAGTTTTACATTCCTCAGAGCAACAAGTTTCCATTTTTTCAGTGCATGATGCACATTGAATAAATAGTAAATGACAAGCTTGGTTTGCGCAATTCACATGAACATCGGAAGGTTCCCCACATTGATGACAGTTAGATACTACATCATCTGTAATTCGTTCCGCCCTTCTGTGATCAAATACAAAATTTTTCCCAATAAACTTATTTTCTACTCCTTCTGCTTTTATTTGGCGAGTATACTCAATAATACCACCTTCTAATTGATATACATTTTTAAACCCTTTGTGCTTGTAATAAGCACTTGCTTTTTCACAACGAATTCCTCCAGTACAATACATCAATAGGTTTTTATCTTCTTTGTGATCTTTTAAATCCTCTTCTATAATGTCCAATGAATCTCTAAAAGTATCTACATCTGGAGTTATTGCTCCTTGAAAATGACCTATTTCGCTTTCATAATGGTTACGCATATCAACACAAACTGTATTCGGATTTACCAACATATCGTTAAAGTCTTTCGCATTTAAATGTACTCCTTTATCAGTAACATCAAATGTTTCATCATTTAACCCGTCAGCTACAATTTTATCTCTAACTTTTACTTTCAATTTTAAGAAAGACTTATTGTCCTGCTCCACCGCTACATTCAAACGAATATCTTTTAAAAAAGAAATTGTATCTAACTGCTCTTTTAACTTTAAAAAGTTTTCTGCAGGTACTGAAATTTGAGCATTTATTCCTTCGTAAGAAACATACGTTCTGCCCAATACCTCTAAGGCATCCCATTCAACAAAAAGCTTGTCTCTAAATAATTGAGGATTTTCTATCTTGAAGTATTGATAGAATGATATTGTTAAGCGGTCTTTACCAGCTTCATCAATTAATTGCGCGCGTTCAGCAGCGCTTAACTTATTGTACAGTTGCATGCTATACTAATTTTAAGGTTACTATTATTTTGCAAAGATACTTCTTTTTCACAATACCACAACTCATCATCTACATCATCCATTGCTAATTACTCAATAACTTAAAATATACCTAATACTCTCATTTCATCTAGCTATAGCATTGATATTTTTCATTCATTCTTTATTATCTGTAAAGTAATTCTATTTATTTTGAAAACTCGACCTATACCTTTTAAAAATAGCGTTGATTCCCATTTGATTGTTTTACTTTTTTAAATACTAATGCTTGCTTCCTATTAGAATGATATTTTATAGCTAATATTTGGTATCATTAATGCTTCCCTATATTCCTCTACCATATTGGTTTTTATGTTGTACCTGTGCCCTTGGAATTCCTTATAATTTGTAGCATTTAACACTTTTAAGGATATTTTGTGTGTCGTTTTTTCTTTGTACCATTCATAATTAATTGTAAAATGAGTAATGAATGATGTTTTTGTTTGTTCTGTAAACGGCGTGGTTTCATTATAAACAACATCTTGCTCAATTGTCGAAGCAGTATTATCAATTATTGAATATCTATCACCTCCTTGAAAACTCAATTTTAAGTTTATACCAAGTACGTTCTGTTTGTTCTTACCAATTTTAAATTCTTTCCCTAAAAGAGCGTTGAAAAGATAATTTTTATTGAATCGTGTATTATACCAAATATCTGTGTCTGCCTTATAATTAGAATTAAATATAGAACCAGAAATTAGATAGTATAAGCCATCATTTATGTATTGCTCTAAAGTTAAATCTAGACCATAGTTTCGCCCTTTTCCTAAATTAACATATGCATCGTTAATAAACCAATCATTTTGTAAATTTAAAAGAGAGCTAGTACTATTTTCTATAACAGGAACACTGTATAAATATTGAAAATAAGGCTCTATTTTTAAGTGCAATTTTGCTGTAATATTCCAATCATAAGCAACTACAAAATGATGTGCTTTTGAAAAATCTAAATCTTTGTTGGCTAGGGCAGAAATAGAATTAGTAGTATTCGCAAAATAAATATTTAAAGGTTCTATTCTACTATGTAAACCATAACCAAAACTTATCTTATTATTTTGGTTTAATTGATAACTTAATCCAAGACGTGGCTCAATTGTATAATGATTGTTTAATGTAAATAACTGGGTATTTAATCCAATATTTATTTTAAAATCTTTCAATGAAAAAGAAGAGCTAGTATAAGTAGAAATCAAAGTGCTAAAGCCATCTTCAGAAACCAATGTACTTAAGTCATTTGTGGAATTATCCGTGTCTTTTAAAATCAAATCATACCCCATTTTTCTTAGTGTTATACCAGTTTTATTAGTATGTTTTGAACTAAACTTTTTATTAAGGAAGGATTTTAAAGTAATATTGTAGTTCTTATTGTTTATTTCATTTTCAGGTTGTAATTGAAAAGAATTATCAAGCCTATCTGTTTTTAAGTCTATTCCATTTGTTGATACGGCTAAAGTAGAACTTAAGTAAGCAGCGTTTTCGAATATCAATCTATGGTTTAAACCAAATGCACCCATGTATTGTTTTACATCTTGCTGTTCAATATCTTGATAATAATTTTGATTCTCGATCTCTGTTTCTGGAGTAGTGCCCGATTTATCTATTAATCCAATTCCCCAAATTGAAAATAGTCCTGCTTTTTTAGTTGGCAATTTAATTTTGAATGATAAGTCTTGATAATTTGTACCTTGAGCTTCTTCAGGTAGTAAAGACGATATAACACCTAGGGTGGAATATCTATAATTTACAAGATAAGAAGCATTATTCTTCCTATTCAGTGGTCCCTCTGATGCAAAGTCAATACCTATAGCACCAACCTCTAAACTGTGTTCAAATTCTGAACTATTTCCGTTTCTCATTCTTATATCAAAAACGCCTGAAAGTGCATTGTTGTATTCGGCAGGAAAAGCCGCAGTATAAAAATCAGAATTAGCCAATAGATTACTACTCAGAGCAGTTAATCCTCCGCCTCCAAATGCCCCTAAGTCAGCAAAATGATTTGGGTTTGGTATTTCATTTCCCTCAATTTTCCATTGTAAAAATTTTGGAGCATTACCTCTAATAACAATAGCATTATTACCAACACTACTTGCGACTCCAGGAAATGATGCAGCTAAACGCGCTGGGTCATCAAATCCTCCTGCGTACCTGTTGGCTTCTTCAACACTTAGCATTCTTGCGCTAACAGTAGCCATTTTATTAATGGGTTTTTCCTTAATAACTCTTGGTGTAATAACTATCTCCCCCAAGGAATATGTACTTTCAACAAGTCCAATATTTAAAACTACTATCTTTGCAGATGTTACTACTATTTCGGGTTTTATAACTGGTTCATAGCCCAAAAAGGATATTTTTAAATCATACCTGCCAATTGGCACGTTATCAATAATGAAATTTCCATCCACATCAGAGCTAGTTCCCATAATAGGGTCTGTACCCATAATTACTATTGTTGCAAATGGGATTGGCTCTTGAGTAGACTCTTCAATGATATTTCCTTTTATAGTTTGAACTAAATCTTGGGAAAAAACAAATACAGATAAAAATAAAAATACAAGTAATAGAAGGCGCTTATTCATAATCTTTATTATTTTGTGAAAAGCAAAAATAGACTCTAGGCATTCTAAATGCGTTCTTTATTATCTATAAGAACCAATTCAATACTACACACAAACTACTTATAACCAATAGATTACAATAGTCAATGGTTCGAACTTATAAAGAAGAACTACTTTTTTTAAATTCAGAAGGTGTTTGGGAGCTAATTTTTTTGAAAGTAGTATTGAATGATGTTTTAGAATTAAACCCCGATTCGAAGGCGATTCCCATAATGGATAAGTGATTTTTTTCTTTATCTAAAAGTAATTCTTTTACTTTTTCTACTCTATACCTGTTAACAAACAGGAAAAAATTTTCATTGAACCCAGTGTTTATTACATATGAAAGTTGGTGTGGTGTAATATTAATTAATTCTGCTAATCGCTTAAGGCTTAACTCTGCATCCAAAAAGGGCTGTTCATTATCCATTAATTCACTAAGCTTCGATTTTAGGTTTTCTAAATCATTATCAGAAATAACTTTTTGTTTCTCTATGGTTGTTTCTTGGATTGTTTCAATAATTAGATTTCTCTGATTTTCATTCAATAAGAATATTTCTTTCTGCTTAAGTGTATTATAGGCAACAAAAAAGATAATCATTAGAGAAATGATATTTGCAAACAAATTCAAGTACGCTGTATTAAATAACACATTGTATAAACCAATAAATACGCTTAAAGATAATAATGCAATAATGATATATTCTAGCCATTTTAAATCTATTTCACTTGTGTTAGATGAGAATAGATTAATTTTTACTTTATGGTGCTTAATTTTAATATAGGAGTAGATAATGAAATAAAGTGCATGAATTATAATTAAGGAATTTAACAGGTTTTGAAAAATAATATTTTCTTTATTTGATTGCTGAATTATTAAAGTTATTAAGAAAATTATTGGGACGAGTAGATATTTTATATCCTTTTTTTTAAGCTTAAAATCAGGGTTTGTGTAATAGACGATGCTGATATAGAAAAGTATAGGTGTGAAAGTTTGAATAAAGCGAACAATATTAATTAATAAGTTACTCGTCAGTTTAATATTGGTAAGTACAAAAACTTCTTCAAGCCAATATGAAGACCAAAGGAATAAAAAAACTCCAAACCAAAAATTAGCTTTATTATTTACCCTTAAAGGATTAGCTATTAAAAGGATTGATAGTAAAATAAGAGCGCCATATATAAGAATTACTACATAGTTATTTATTTGATTTTCAATCATTTATTTTTTTTATTTTTTGGTTACATACAACGTTTAAATCCTGTATTTTATAGTAGTCTTACGTACGAAATTTTAGCTCTGTCAATTTGAGAGTAAGAAGATATCTAGTGTAAGGTTATTATACACCTAGAGACTTTAGATTTAGTCAACATTGAAAATCCCCTCTCTTTTCTACACAGATTTCGTACAGTTCTATGAGGTATTTATGACCTAGATTTTAAGTAGTTGAAACTCGCGTAGCTTGTCCTTTCATAAAAAAACTCTATGGATAAAGATACTATATATTTTGGAATAGGCCTTAGTAAATTAGTGTTTGATGTAACTGATTCAATAGGTAACTATTATCCGTTTAAAAATACAATTTCAGGGTGAGGTATGATTGGACATACTAGAAAATATAAAGCATACACCAATTACAAATTTTATACTACGTCATAACAATAAAGGACTTAAACAATTTAGAAGTACAACACGAAGAAGTAAAATCAAGGGAGTTATAAAATTAGAATTAAAAAGATATTTTTAAAGAACGGAAAACAAAAAAGCCATTCAAAATATGAATGACTTTTTATGACCTCAATTTGACTTAATAGAATTAAAACCTCTCTATGTAAAACCCATAGTATTGGTTTTCATTCATATAGATGTTCCTTAAGTAGACTTTTTGTTACCCATTTTTTACATTTTTTTTAACTTATCTTATATAATATGGAAGTATCGATATAAGAATAAATAAAAAAAGCAACGTTCGAAAACACTGCTCTTATGGTTTAAATATTAACCCCTTAATTATTAACCATGAAACAAATATACAAACCCTACTTGACTGGTAGGTTAATATTTTGTTAAAATATAGTAAAGTTTTGACTGAAAATATCTTACAAAAATAAAAAAAGGCACTTTTGAAGTGCCTTTTTACCAAACTATGCATTTATGAAGATAATTATAAAATGCAATGAAGTATAAAGATCACTATAAAGTATATATCTTGAACTAATATTAACTTTTTTTTATGATTTATGCAACGGTTACTGTTGAGCTTAGTTATTTTTCCTAACATTGCTTTTTCAAATCAGAATTAATATTACGAGCTATTTTATGGCTTTAGTAAATATAATAAACATACGCAATACTGTACTTTAAAAAGTAAAATGACCTTTGATTGATGCTCATAGCTAAATATTTTGTTTGAGTTTTATATTGTTACTTTCAAAAGCTAAATTAAATATTTAGCGATCAATTGTACATCTAACGAACTTCTGAAAAAGTGCCAAGAAAGCATTGTGTTTAAGTGATGTTAAGCAATTAATAAAGATATAGAATGCATAAAAAAAAGGCACTTTAAAAGTGCCTTTTTACCCAAACTATGTATCACACCTATGAATATTTATTGTGTGTACTCATGCTTATATTCCCTAAAAGTGATTTATGTTACCCAATTTATTTCTGTTTATATAATTCATTTGCCATTTTTGCGTTTTTTCTGATTGCTTATTTTGTGTTTTGTCCCATTTTGGATAAACTCTAAATCCTCTTTTTCCGTCTTTTCAACTGTTGATATTATTCCTTTATTAATCAACTCAGATTTCGGAAAAACAAACTGTCCAAAATTATTTTCTGCCTTTGCGTTTATTACATAAAAATCAATTTGGTCGGTTTCATTATAAGGTTCAGTAATTCCTTTTTCATTTCGTTTCCAAAATGTAACAAATTGCCCGACTTTTTTAGGTGTGGTTTTAGAACTTCTACAAATAATTTTCAGTTCGTTCAGTTCAAATTGACAAGCATCATATTCTTTACTTTCAGGCTCAGTTTTAAAGTCTGAAATTTCAAGAGAACATTTATCATAAATCTTCGTTTTGATTTGATTCAGATTACTATTCATTTCTATTATTTTTTGTCTTTCTTTAAAGTAACCTAAAAGTATATTTCTATACAATGCTTTCCTAATTCCATTGCCAATACCTTCAATTGCTACATATTTACCTTTAAGCGCAGTAACTACATATACCCAAATAATATGATTTCCATCTTATGGCTCCATTTTTAATTCCTTTAAGTACTTTATAAATGGGGTATTATTTTGATAAAAACTCTTGTAGAAAAGTCATGTATAGCTGCAAATGTTTTCATGTTTATAGCTTCATACGATCTTACATTATATACTCGTTTACAAAGTTATTTAATCTTCTTTGTTGTGCTCTTAAGTCATATGCTAAAGGTTTAGCACAAGCGGCTTTTAAATATATACACTTATCTGCTATTGCATATCACTTAAAGAAATACCTAAAATTCATTACTAAAAAAGTAAAAAATGATGAGGAATGCTGCATGTTTATTTAAATGCATTAAAATATACTTTAGGGATCAAAAACAAAGCTTATTCTCTCATTTTAATTGTGTACTATTTTTCCTTTTCTTAAAACAGAAAGCCCCTAAGAAAGAGTTTTTGAAATCTTAATTACAGTTTTTCATAACTTGTGCAAGGGATTCCATTGTTAGCACCAGTACTTATTTCAAGACATCTATATTTTTAAAAGCTTCAAGGGTTAAATTCAATCTTTTTTGGATGAATGAATTTAAATCAAAATCTTTCTTAGGTTCTAAATTTGTAGCAAATAAGTATGTATTGTCCTTTAATTCAAGATATCCAACAAACCAACCATTATATTTTCCATTATCATTTGACAAGCCTGTTTTTCCACTAAGTTTATAATGTTCTGTTTCTTCAATGAGCATTATATCTCTCATTATTTTGTCTGTTCTTTCAGATATGGAAAGTTCAAAGTTGTAAAACCTTTTCAAAAAGTCAATCTGTTGCATTTGGCTAATTCTAGATTTTCCTTCTAACCAAAACTTGTCGATATTAAGGGTATCAATTTTTAAGTTTCCGTAATTTAATTTTTTAGCATAAAAATTCATTCTTTTTACACCTATTTTCCTAGCGACTTCTTGATAACACGGAACACAAGAAAACTGAAAAGCCTTTTTAAGTATCAAATCCTGCTCCCATTTTTTAAGCCATTTTTCTTTTCCGTCCCATTTAAATATAGTGCTATCATTTTCAATCACACCAGTTTCAAGTCCGATTATTGAATTTGTTATTTTAAATGTGGAAGCTGGTAAATTCCCTTTACTTGCCCATTTAAAATCATTTGAAAAATAGTTTCCTTTCTTTAAATCATATATTAGTATTGAGCCTTTAACTTCTGATAAATCAATAATTGATTGAAATTCAGCTTTGATAATTTTATTATTGATTGGTTCTTGTAAAATTTTAGTGGTATTTTCTTTTTTATTTTTACAAGAAGAACACAGAATTAAAAATATTATTGTCGATACTATTACTTTCATTTTTTTGTATTGGTGCTAACGTTTCGTATAAAAAACATAGGGCAATAAATTGATGCTTCCCTTTCAAATTGGTACTTAGTCAAATATAAATATTTTGTTTTTATTTTCAGTTTTAAACACCAAGCGAATTCCTTAAAAAAATAATAAAAATAACATGAATAAATGCTAAAAACAAAAGGCACGATTTTCAAAATCGTGCCAGTTTATAACTTTTATTTAATCATATCCTGCACCAGGGGTTTATTTTAATTCATATTTAATCAAAAGTCATATGCATTTTAAAACGACCTTCTGTAATTTCAAGAACATCTGTAACATCATCTGGGTTATATAACGTCACTACAAACGTACCCTCAAGTAATTGTCTTGGTTTAAATACTTCTGCTCCTATCATAATATCTGCATTTGTAGAACTAGTA
>Ga0105354_1000523_pt1 | contig 23707 bp, 25 predicted proteins | sample GOMGulsemesocosm_FD_83658 | JGI IMG/M metagenome (GOLD analysis project Ga0105354, IMG submission 83658) | Methane-oxidizing microbial communities from mesocosms in the Gulf of Mexico - GOM9B Gulf of Mexico | ecosystem: Environmental > Aquatic > Marine > Cold seeps | place: USA: Gulf of America...
AGTTGTAATAAATGTAACCACAATTGGACCGCTCTTTCATCATCAAAGTTTGAAGGGTAAAGCGCTAACAAGTAATAATAGGTGTCGCGCAGCCGACACCTTATTCGGGTGTAAACTCTATTGAGACACCCACTTCAATTTGTATTGAAAAACAAGTAAATTCCATTTATTAGGACAGCCACCTTAATTTGAAAAGTTTTATTATGGCTGTCCTGTTAAATATTCTTAAAATTAAAATGGGAAAAAAATAATGAATATTGCACAACCTAGCAATGCTGTAGCAGCAAGTCCTAAGTTTATAAAAATCCACCTTAAGGATGGAGTTACTGATGAAAGTATTAGTCAGAGTGGAACTCTTTGTCTTGAGTATAATTCGGATGGAGAAACTTACTTCAATAAAAGCTCTGTTTTTTCATTCAACATAGATGAGAAAACTTTCACCATTAATATTGTTTTCTGTATTACTATGGATGGTTTTCCATATCGTTCAACTCTTCGATTCACAACAAAGGGTGGTGAGTTTCAGCGAATAAAAAGAGAGTTAACTGAGTAACTATTTTATCTGGACAGCCAATCTAATTTGTTAGGTTTAATGAGTTTTATCAGGGCAGTCACACTAATTCCACATTGTTTATGACAAATTCAGCCTTTATCAAAAGGCTCAGTTTGTTGTTTCTAGTATTACTTAAATCAAGGAAGCTTTAAGATGAAAAATATTATAAATTCACTGATTTTATCAATTTCGCTATTGACCCCAGTCGTTTCCATTGCAGGAGGTATTGATCAAAATACGGTATGTAAAGCAACGAGTTGGAAGGCTGCGGATAATGCGAATATATGTAAAACAGGTCAAAAGATAGCTTATTTACCGAGCTCATTTGGAAATGAACAGCTGCCTATTATGTTTATTGGCTTGAATTGTGACCTTCGGTATAGTGTAAGTTTGACTAATGGTGGTGCTGTATGTGTTTTTCTCCCCGTGGATAAAGTTGCTGAATAAAAAAGTTTTAACAGGATAGCCTCCTTAGATAAAAAGCATTTATCAGGACAGTAGTTTTAATAGGATAGTCATCTTAAATTAAAAAATTATCATGGCTGTCCATTTTACTTGTAGGTAGTAGCAGTACAGAGTTTTATCAGGACAGTCACTTCAATTTGAAATACTAACAGGACAGTCACTCTAATTTGACCTTAAACTAAACCCGTTCTAGCTTTATTAGATTCACTCAAGGACGAGGAATCTAAAATGCCAAAACCACGTAAAGCCCTTATTAGTTTGCAAGACACTTCTTATTACCACTGTGTATCCCGGTGCGTCAGGAGGGCCTTTCTTTGTGGCCAGGATGAGCTAACAGGTCAAAGTTACGAGCACAGACGAGGCTGGATAGAAGATAAAATGTTGTTTCTAGCGAGAGTCTTCGCTATCGATATCTGCGCCTATGCTGTTATGAGCAATCATACTCATTTAGTCCTTCACGTTGATGCTGAGAAAGCGAATAACTGGTCTATCAGAGAAGTATTAGAATGCTGGCATCGTTTGCATAAAGGTACTCAATTCACCGAAAAGTATTTAGAAAAAAAAGTAATGGCAGAGTTTGAACTAGCTTCGGTATATGAAAGTTGTGAGAAGTACCGGAAGCGTTTAATGGACATTAGCTGGTTCATGAAAGAGCTGAATGAACCTATTGCACGTATGGCGAATAGCGAGGATAAGTGTACTGGACATTTCTGGGAAGGCAGATTCAAGTCGCAAGCTTTGCTGGATGAGGCAGCATTAGTTTCATGCATGGCATACGTCGACTTGAATCCAGTCAGAGCAAAAATGGAAAAAACACCCGAAATGTCGAAGCATACGAGTATCAAAACTCGCATTGAAGTAGCCAAAGCTAATCAAACGCAACCCACAGACCTTTTCCCTTTTATTGGTTATGAAAGAGAAGATCAGCCAGAGGGCTTGCCTTTTAAGCTTGAGGATTATCTTGAGCTAATTGACCTGACTGGCAGGGTGATCAGGGAAGACAAACGGGGTTCATTGGATATATCGCTAGCCCCCATTCTTCAACGTATTAACCTTACTTCAGAGCAATGGTTAGAAGTGAGCATTGGTTTTGAAAAGCATTTTAAAACTGCTGTAGGTTCAGAAGTGCTTCTTGCTGAGTATTGTCAGCATACTGAGCTGCAACGGCGGTCGGGGTTAAGTGCTTGTAAACGGCTTTTATCTTAAGCGAACTTCTTAATTTCCTCTATAAAATGATAAATCGTTAATTCGAGAATTTCACTTGTCTAAAAAACAATATCTGGCCATAAAACTCATCAATGCCGTGATTGATCTTGGTAACTTTCTTCTTATTTATATTAAAAAGTAAAAATAACGCGAAGTGTATCTTATTCAGCTGATGTTAATTTTTATCTATTTTAGGTTGGCTGTCCGGTTAAAAAGGGTCCAGTTAAAAAGGCTTAAAAAGCGGCCCATGCAAACCACTAGGGTAACCTGTATTCGCCCCCCGTCATGCAAACTATCCATACAAAGCTCCCACCGTTGTACCTAATAATGCCTTTTGAGTCGACATCAGCGTTATTGTTTGTCATATCAACTTTTGCATTAATGCCCTTGGCCACTTCCTCAGGCACGCTCCATATACAGGCAGCGATTTTGCACGAAGTTGAGTTTGCATTGCAGCCTTCTGGTGTACTGCCTTTGCTCCACTCAGCGTCTTCTTTAACAAGCAATTGAGCGGCAATGTAATCTGGATGGCTCACATACTGTTCAAACCCAAACCAATCGTTATTGTATGGCAGGTATGGGCCGTTCCAACCCTTAGTGCCGGGGTCTTCAATGAGATAATCGATTGCAAGATAGCCATACTCGACATTTGTGTCTGACGTAATGGGGAGCACACGCCCTGTATCTTGCTCGTATCGATCCGCAGCCTCAAGCATAACCTGTAATTCATTAATAACCTTGTCTCGCTCAGCATCAAAGTTATCGCCGGCTGTTACTGAAAGCGATAATGATGCAATCAGAATCGTGGAAAACGTTTTATACATTCTTATTCTCATGGTGCTAGTTAGGATATTTGTTATGTTCACAAACATTTTATGCGGGCAATGATACCATCGAATAGGGAGTCAATCTGTTGGGTAATTTACGGATACACTTTATGGGACGGTATGGCAGGGCTGAACCATTGCAGGCGAAGAACCATATTCATTCCCTGTAATTCAAAAGCAGCGGCAGTTCAGCAGACGGTTATAATCGCGGCTTCGCCACGCCATAGCCCTTATTAGTTTGTCGCTCTTTCTAGGTCAATCCCTATCATCATGGTGTTTTGCTCTGTACTTTGAAATTGCGAGACGTGTGCCTTTCTTTGTGGAGAAGATAAAATGTTGTCGCTCGTATCAGTTTTTGCCATTGATATATGAGCTTATTCGGTATTTTAAAATGACTGTTTTTTTAAACTAGGCTGCATTAGTACTCAAACTTCACGTTTTTTTGACAGGGTCAGGGGTAAGCTCATCCGCTTAATTTTAATTTAAAGGCGTGCGCTTGTCCTCATTCTATCGGTTTGCTTTTGTGGGGGGCTTAGGCTTTTTAGTCGACCTAAGTGTGTATGTCTTATTCTCTTTAATAGGCCCTCACTTATTGGCTAGAGCGATTGCTTTTTGGTGTGCTGCCTCCAGTAATTGGTACCTGAACAGACGCTTCACTTTTGCCTCACAAGAATCTAACAAATTAGCGCAATGGAGTTTGTTTTTATTGACCTCATTATTGGGTTTTGTCCCAAATATGGGCGTCTATTATCTGACGATGCAATGGGGAGAGAGTTCGAATGATCTCCCTTCAGCGGTCATTCTTTTGTGGCCTTATATCTCACTAGTACCTGGGGTATTAGCAGGATTAGTGGTTAATTTTTTAACTGCCAAGTATCTGGTATTTAGGGTTAAAGCGAATCTAGTTATGGAGTGATATAAATATGTATCTTCATTATGAGCACAAGGGCATATTAGTCCATAAGGCGAATGCCTCACTAAGCTATAATGAATCGAGTCTACTGTTTAATTTTGAGGTTAACTATGCATAGATACTTATTAAGCCTGATTATGGTTTTCTTCATGTGTAGTTCTTATTTAAACGCAGAGAAACTCACTTTATACACGGAAGAATTTCCGCCTTTTAATTTTACAAAAGACGGCAAAGTTATTGGCGCATCTACCGAAGTCGTACGCGCCATTATGCGAATCTCATCGCAGGATTATGTTATTAAAAGCTATCCTTGGGCTCGCTCATTTCACAGCAGTCAGTTTGATAAAAACGCGCTCATCTACTCAATCAGTCGTCGCTTGAAAAGAGAGCATTTATTCAAATGGATTGGTGTAATAGTGCCTGCTAACCAATCGGTGTTTGCTTTAAAAAGTCGCAAAGATATTGTTATTAACTCATTAGAGGATATGAAACCTTACACCATAGGGACTACCTTAGAAGACTCTAGAGAGGCCTACTTAGCGACTCAAGGTTTTGATATTTCAAGCTTTGAACGTTTTGGCGGAGACACAGCTTACAGTCAACTTTTTGTATTATTAAAAGAAGGTAGAATTGATCTTTGGCCAATGCCTAATGCCGTGATGAGCTATGTAGTAAGTGAAAAAAATGAATACCCTGAACAGATAAATTAAAAATGTGTTCAAGCTTGAGGAAATGTCGTCAGAGGGTTATTACATAGCGGCCAGTCTCACCACATCAGACGAAATCGTAAATAGGCTTAGAAAGGCCTTAATTGAGTTTAAAAAGACTAACGCTTATGCTGATATTCTTAAAAAATGGGGGCTCTAATTATTTACTGTCTTTAAAAGAAAGTCTTTAAAAGAAAGTCTTTAAAAGAAAGTCTTTAACAGAAAGCCTTTAAAAGAAGGTCCTTAAGAGACGGTATTTAATAGGCACAGGCATGCAATTTATTGCTAGACTGGAAAACACCAAAAACCTCGTTACCCACCTAAATTTAAGTACTAATATATTTATTCACCTGCTGAGGCGGGAGGACTTATTCGCAGCGTCTCTTAGTAAGAATGCTCAAAATCGATCAAGCAATTTTCTAGGCTAATTAAATCTTGTGGATTTAACTTTTCATAAAAACTCACGTTAATGTGGTTTTCATTGTCCGATATAATTGTCCCTTTTTTTAATGAATACCAAGAGTAGTTCATTGTAATTAGTAGGAACGGCTGCTTGAACTGAGGGTCTCTGTGCAAGGTTCATACTCCATTGTTTAACGTTAGGTAATTGAGCAAATAGGTCTGTGTCTGTGAGTGAGCTAAGTACACTAAAATAACGGAAAACAGTCGCATAAACCGCATCAATAAGATGGAACTGATCACCACAAAAATAGGCCTGCTTAGAAAGAAGCGGTTCAATTACCCTGAGTTTATGTGCGATGTTTAATAAGGTGCTTTGTACATCACTTAGACGCATATCGCTATAAATGAGTTTCGCAATACCGTCTAAAATATCGGAAGCAAATACAATCCAAGCGCGATGAGATGCTTTAACAAAGGGGTCACTAGGGTGCAGTGACGTTGGCGAGACGTCATCAAGGTACTCACAGATAACATTCGATTCAAACAAGGCCTGAGTTTCATTTATGATCAAAGCAGGGACCTTTCCCGCGGGTGATAGGCTTGCCAGCCATTCTGGTTTTTTATCTAACTCAATATCCGTTCTTATGTAGGGTATGTGCTTTTCCTTCATGAGGATGATAACACGTTGAACATAGGGACATATTTGATGGCCAATAATGTGAAGCTTTGTTTCATTCATGTGCTAATACCTATTCTCGTTAGTTTTAGTCATGGTTCTGCTTATCGCATGATAAGCAGAACGCTTAAGTGCTTATGTCATGCAATGAATGTTCAATTTATTACCATCCAAATCACGAAAATAAGCCGCATAAAAACCACTATCACCACGAAGACCTGGTTTACCTTCATCCATAGCGCCAAGTTTTAACGCGTATTCATGCATAGCATCCACTTGCGCCTTATCCTTAGCGGCCAAGGCGATCATGTCGCCATTACCCACAGTAGCTTCTTTTGAATTAGCAGGAATATGAATCGAAAACATAGGCGTATTAGGTTGTGTAGTCCAAGCAATAAAGTCATCCTGCTGCATTGCTCTAGTTGCTCCAAGCAACTCAAATAACGCATCGTAAAAAGATGCTGCGCGTGCAATATCATTTGTGCCAACCGTGATATATCCAATCATTTCTTTAGTTCCTATTTCTGTTTTAAATGAGCCATAAGAGTCTCTCTTTGGCGGCTATCTGTTCAACAATTGGAATAATAGGTGTTTGCAATAATGAAAACAATTTGTAATTATGACAAGCATTTGTTCATATTTGACGAGGTGTTTTTTGGATTGGAATGCAATAAAAATATTCATAGCCGTTGCTCATAACAAAACATTAGTCGCGGCTGCCACATCCTTAGGCATGAGCCATTCGACTGTCTATCGACGATTAAACGATTTTGAAGAGCAAGTAGGGCGGTTATTTGAGCGGCTTAATGGCACTTATGAGCTAACTGAATTAGGTGAGAATATGTTGCTTCGTGCGCAACATATTACCCACTCATTTGAAGATATTGAACGTGATATTGTCGGTATGGATAAACAGCTAGGTGGTATTGTAAGAATCACTGCTCCCAGTAGTTTCTCTTACCTATCACTGCCTCAGCATCTGGCACAATTTAGTGAAGATTACCCAGACATCAAGATAGAGTTATTAGTCACTAATCTAGCGCTCAATATGACAAATCGACATGCTGACATTGCGATTCGTGTCACTGCAACACCGCCTGATCACTTAGTAGGTCGTGAAGTCCGTCGTATCAAGTGGGGTGTTTATGCCAGTGATAGCTACCTTTCTAAACAGGGTAAACTTGAGAATTTAGAAGATCTAAAACAACATAGACTAATTGGTGCAGCCGGATCATTACGGAGCCATCCTACGTTTTTACAATTGGATAAAACGCATTCATCAAACATTTACCAGCGAACAGATGATCTAGTCGCTATGTCATGCATGGCATGCAGTGGCTTGGGAGTGGCTCTATTGCCAGATGATCTCGCTAAATCGGGAATAAAGAAATTATTCACCTTTGAGTCAGCGAAAGAAAATCAATTATGGGTATTAACACATCCTGATTTACGCAAGGTTGAGCGAATCAAGGTCGTGATGAAGTTTTTGGCTAAAGCGCTTGCAAACGAACAAGCTAGTCCTTGATAAAACTAATATTATGAACGCTTTTTTAAGCCTTAGTAGCACAGTGACTCTTGACGTTAGCACAGAGAAGTTCGGACAATCTTGTTATTTGATACCATATTGAAAGTCGTCTTTCTACATACTGAATAATGGGGAATTGTTGGAGCCCGCTAGCCAACTATCTACTTATGCAGATAAGCGAATATGGGCTAAGTCGTCAGCGCTTACTTTGCTATTTTACAAAAATTCTACATTTTTTCTGTTAGAATTTTCGATTAATCTTTTTAAAAAAGATAAAGGGTTGTTGTGCAATATTAATCTTAGTTCCAGCCTTTTAATAGGTTAATATTTAATAAGTAAGGTATCAAAATTTAAAAATAAATTAACATTGAATTAAGGTTATCTAAGGGGGAGAAGTGATAAAAATATTTTCAATATTATCTTTGTTGATTCTTATTTTTATTCAAAATATCAAGTCTCAAGAATTGGATATTTATACGGCTGAAGAGCCGCCAATGAGCTTTGAGAAAAATGGTACAGTCGTCGGTTTTTCAACCGAGATAGTTGAAGAGATTATGGCGCGTATGAACTCAACTGACACAATACAATTAGTGCCTTGGGCAAGAGCTTATACAAGCGTATTATCAAAAAAAAATGTCGCTACTTATTCTATGGGGCGAACAGACCTGCGTGAGGCGCTATTTCATTGGGTTGGTCCCATTGTAAAAAAAAGGTGGGTCTTTTATTCGCTTAAAAAGAGAGGCATAGAGATTAATCGTTTAGTTGATGCTAAAGGACTGACCGTTGGGGTTGTAAGAAATGATGCCAGAAGCACGTTTTTGAAAAGTAATGGACTGAGCAATATATATGAAGTAAATGACCACCATATTGCGCTGAACATGCTTAAAAAGGGTCGTATTGATTTATGGGCATCTTCTGATTTCGAAGGGCCTTCTATCATTAAGGAAAGTGGCTATGAATTAAGTGATTTTGACATTACGTACACGATTAAAACAATTGAATCCTATATTGCTATATCAAAAAATACGCCTGTCGAAATTGTTGGTAAATGGAAAAATGCTTTTTTTGATTTAAAGAATGATGGCTCCCTTAATCGCATAGCAGATAAGTGGCGTTCCCTTTCTGGATTAGATATCACTGGAGAAAATGGCGTTATTGCTATTCAAAATAATTAGCCTTATCTTTACGTTGAAGCGCTTATTAATAGAATAACTATTAAGTTGCACACCTCGCCATAAATCTAAGGGCTTTTATTCACACGCTGAGGCGGGAGGACTTATTTGTAGTTTCCCGAGATAAAGATGAATTTTGACGCTGCTATTTTTGATATGGACGGTTTGCTGCTCGATACCGAGCGAGTATGTATGAGGGTATTTAAACAGGCATGTGCTGCACAAAATGTCCCTTTTCTGGAAGATGTTTATTTATCTATCATTGGCTGTAATTCAGCAGGTATTGAGCAAATAATTCGTGATGGTTATGGGGCAGGGCTTGATTATCCTGCGCTACATAATGACTGGAAGGCGCGTTATAACGCGGTTGTGTTGCATCAGGCTATCCCTGTCAAAGAGGGTGTCGTTGAGCTACTTGAATGGTTTAAACACCATAATATTGCGTTAGCCGTCGCGACGTCTACCAATAAAGAAGTTGCCTTGGTCAAACTTCGCTTAGCCAAGCTTGATCAGTATTTTTCAACTATCACAACGGGTTGTGAAGTGACGCAGGGTAAACCCGATCCTGAAATTTTCCTATTAGCCGCAAAACGCTTAGCCGTCGATCCTTCACGCTGTCTTGCATTCGAAGATTCAAATAACGGGGCAAAAGCTGCGATCGCAGCAAATACTGAGACTTACCAAGTTCCTGACCTTGTTGAGCCCTCAGACGAGGTCATCGCCCTTGGTCATGAAATCCACCCTTCGTTATCCCATGTTCTGCAAGCATTGAAAGCGCAATATGCGGCACTCAATGCTTGAGACTCTAATAAAGAGAAAGTCTAACCCCATGTAAAATCCTCTTTGCTTTTTCTTCGAATTAGCACTGATACTCATCTTTAATTGAGAACCAATAAATGATTTAGGTTCAATATAGACGTACATCAGTCTTTTTATTATCGCTTTCAATCAGTGTCTTATAATTAAGGCACTGTCTTAGTCTCGTGTTGATGGCAATTTAAATGACTAAAATGGTTTTTTCTGGCTCTGTGCAAAAGCCTCTCTCTTTAAGTAACTATCACCTGATAATCCTCTTAAACCTGGCTGTTTAGCCTCATACATAATGAGGTGTTAGATAAGCAAGCCAATCAGTAAATCTAAAAATTGGCATATCGTGCCAATAAGGGAGCTAAATAGGGTGTTATTTGGCAGCACATTGCGCACCATTGTTGATAAAGTTGAGCCTAATTCATACATGAGGCGATCAACATGAAAAGTAATACATTCCATTTAGCAGTAGAAGCAGGCTCTTTGAAAGACACAGTTCAATGGTATCAGACTGTATTAGGGTGTGAGATAGGTATGGCGGAAGATGGCAAATGGCAAGATATCGATTTTTGGGGGAATGAACTAACGCTGCACGAATCAGAACCGAGAGTTGCGAAAAGTGATGATCGTAACCGACACCATGTTGCTATGGGTAAGGTCTGTGTACCGCATTTTGGTGTGCATTTATCATTAGAGAACTATCAGCAAGTTAGAGCGAATGTAGAAGCGAGTAATGGTTTTTTAGATACCCCTTATATTCGATTTGAAGGGACCGACTACCAACAAGAAACTTTCTTTGTTGAAGACCCTAACTTTAATGTTTTAGAAATCAAACATATGGTCGCGGATAACGCATAGGGTGTTTTAATGCCTATTTCTACATGTCTCTATTTAGGGTAGAGATAGGCTGCATTGATAGGCATCAAAAATCTGCTTTGTGATACATCAAAATGACCCTTGGTCACAGATACCATGAAAAGAAGGGCGCTGGCCTTGTTAGTGATCGCAAAGGCATGTGATTTCGCTGCTATGCCAGCTTGTTTCGTTCAACCAGATTAGCCATGGATCTGCTTGGAATAGTTAGTTGGGCGGTGATTGCAGAGTGAACCGCTTCCCACAATGTATTTTCCATATGGTTAGATATTTTTATATGGAAAGAAATATGAACAGAGGCATGGCTAATAGAAAAGCACCACACCTCTGATAGGATTAGCTGGCTTCGGACAATGTATTCTCACCGGCATTAGCGAGGATATCTTGTACAGATAAAGTAGGGTAGGCGCTATACAGGGGTTGTAATTCTCCCCCAACAAACGAGCGGTCATTCTTTTGAATATACAGCATAAAGTCTTTCAGGTTGTTCTGTACCGGTAATGGCGGCGCATCCACCATGAAAGACAATAATGTATTGAAAATATCACCAATCTCTTTTGAAAAATCTTCAATGTAACGCGTAAATTCACCGTCATAACTTGTAATGACAGCTAGTTGAAGAGGGCTCAAAAATACAAACCTTGCAAAATGTACTGTACCAATTTTAGTTAACGCAATATTAATTGGGTTCTCATCTCCCATGCTTTCAAAACCAGCTAAAAGCTTTTGAATCTCTATCGCATCATCTGCTGTTTTGATATTCATTACGAGAGTTAACGGGTTAGATACTTGTGTGGTCATAACATTTTCCTTGTCATTTGTTTTGCCGTAATGGCGTGCTTGTAAGGGTGTTAATCTTTTACTAATTCGGATAGTTATTTTTAATAAATTCAAGAGAGCTCGCTGTCTCATTTGCTGTGCGTGAGCTAATGATTGCTTTAGGGTTAGTCAAAACGTCTTTAGTAAACCAACCAAAATTGCGTACATTCCATTTATCTTTAGGTAGGAATTCACTTAAGACGAAAGGCTCTAACGCGGGTAATTGAAAGCGATATGTGTCAACGTCTGTTAAGTCCAAGAGGCTTCTTCGGGTAGATTCGGTATGACAGCTGACACAATCTGTATTGAGAACATTACTCAGTGATGGATTCGCAATAATATTAGGAATGTCTTTTATTAATGGCGTAGTTATAGCGCTTTTAGCTGAATCAAGGCATTCCACCTTGGAGTCCAATCTGCTTTGTATATTGCTGTCGAACAATACGGCGGTACTAATCCCCTTACACTTATTAAAATTATCGTTTATTTGGTTACCGATTCGATTGCCAACAAAGCCGTTTATTGTCCCAGGTTTTACATGCAGTAGTTGAGAATTGGGTGAACTGCTGTTGTCACTCATTAAGTTAAAGTCAAAAAATACCCACTGATCGCTTTTGGCAATACCCATGAAAGCAATTAAAATAAGCCGATTGTCTGATAAATTATCATGCAAAAAAGTGGCGACTTTGTTAGAAAATGTTGGATTAGAAAGGTTGTTGTTAACCTTTAGCGGGCCATCCATTGACTCACTATTAGGAATGCTTAACAGGGATGCTTTCAATGAAAGTAAGTCTTTTAATATGTTTGTAAAAGCAGCCTTGTCTGGCGAGAAGGGGGGTTGAGCATTGAGTACAAAATTAAAGGGTAAATGGACAGTATAATCATGGATAGTCACCTCGCCAGTGTCGTTGACCGTGACGGGTTGAAGTATGAGGCGTATTTGAGGAATACTGCCCATTTGGCTAATCACGTTAGATGAAGTACTCGGTGCAGACGGGTCGACTCGAAAGCCAACAAGCTTCCAATTTTTTCTTACTTTTAATTGGTTTTCAAATATACCTGCGCCACTCACGAAGGAAATTTTAATGTCATTTCCTGCCTCATCAACACCATTGACTTTAGATTCAGCAAAATTAATGATTTTATTGAATGTATTTTGAGACAAAATTTCGCCATTACTTATGGGGAACTCAGCATCAATTAACGCATCAACATCGTTACGGGTTTTGGGGATTGGCCAAAGGTATGCGATATCATTTAACCCCAACATACTCGTATCTAAAGGCGTCTCTTTGGCCATTAGATTCTGGCTAAAAGCCAAATAGAATAAAACGCAAACTAATGAAAAGAGTGTTTTAACGCCAATGTTATTAATAATATTCAATATCAAAATTCCTTTTAGATGAGAATGTTACGAGTGTTATAATTAACGGAGGAATACTCGCACTGAAACGTGTCAGCAGCAGTAGGAAAAATAGGACAGCAGAAGTAGAAAAAATATTACCTTTAATTACGTGAGGCGAGCTAACGTCATCTGAGAGCCCAAACCCTAGGGTGAACTTCTTATGTACGCAAAGATTGGGGAAATGCCGCACATATGCGTTTGTATGCCACATGATAACAAGTCAGACCCGTGGGACAACGCAACACATAAGGTCGTTAGTTCAAACCGCTAACATCTTTTTTTTGCGTAAATCTGCTTTATTAATCTTTGCTAATGCGAGGTTTAACCGGCCTAGTTCGGGCTATCAAAAAAACGAATACTGAGTATTTTTATTATCTTATCTGGCTGATATATACTTTTAAAAACTCAAGAAAAGCCCTTATATTAATCGATATAAGGGCCATAAAAGGAACAAATAATGAGACCCTTTCTTTCACTCACATTGCTAGCAAGTTTTATAATAAGCTCACATGCTTTAGCTGCTCAGCAGGCTGATACGATTCTGACCAATGCCAGCATTTATGGGTACGAGAGTGCCGATACGATTGCGATTTATGATGGAAAAATCTTACATGTCGGATCCTATGGCGAGGCAAATCGGTACCGAGCGAGTAAAACTGAGATAATAGACTTAGAGCAAGCTTATGTGATGCCTGGTTTTATTGATAATCATAATCATGTTTTTGAAGCCGCCTCTGAAGTCGGTGGCAGTTGTGAGCTCAGTCTTGATGGCACAGCAAAAGAACAAATTCGTTATCTTAAAGTGTGCCGTAAAAATGCAAACCCAAATGGGTGGCTGACAGGTTATGGCTTTTCAATTGAAGCGTTATTGAGTGAAGACAGTCGCCACACCCCGCTCGAAATCATTGACAAAATATTTCCTGACCAGCCTGTTGTGCTTATGGAACAAACATCTCATTCAATGTGGGTTAACTCTGTTGCATTAAAAGAAGCGGGTATCACAAAGCGATCTCCAGATCCTCAAGGGGGTAAAATCCTTAAAGACGACGTGACGGGAGAGCTTAACGGTATCCTCATGGATAACGCCGGTGACATAGTGATGGAAATGGCGTGGAACAGTTTAGATAACAAATTTGATCAAAGCTATGATGGGCTAATGGTAGGGCTTGAAGAGGCTGCCGCTCACGGTATTACAACCATAGGTGATGGCCGTTTGTACTGGAAGCGGGGTTGGTATGAGGTGTGGAAGGCGGCTGAAAGGCAGGGTGAGCTGACCGCCCGGGTATCACTTCGTCCATGGATTTACCCGACAGAGCCTATGGAGGCTCAACTTTCATATTTAAAGAGAATTCAGAGTAGTGATGATTCAAATCTTTTGTTGGTGGATCAAGCGAAAATGTATAGCGATGGTATTACGATTAATGGCACTGCAAAGTTGCTGGCGCCTTACCTTGATACTTATATTCCAGATGAGCCATATGGCATCAATTACATTCCACCGACAAAAATGAAAACCTGGTTAACTGAGCTGGGGGAAATTGGTTACAGCGCTCATATTCATGCCATTGGCGATGGTGCCGTTCGGGAGTCTCTTAACGCCATTGAAAATGTACGAAAGCAAGGTTCGACAAAACCTTACACCTTGACTCATATCGAGTTAGTTGACAGTCAAGATGTGCCAAGGTTTGAAGCACTTAATGTAACGGCAGATTTTCAAGTCGGGTCAGATTATGTTGCCTATCATGATCACCAGTGGTCAACCTCATTTTTGGGGGCAAAACGCACACGAGCTTTGATGGATCTAAGATCTATCTATAATACGGGTGCAAATGTCACCTTAAGCAGTGACTGGAATGTACATGATATCAACCCGTTAGTCGGGATTGCCAATAGCGTTATTATGGGTAAAACAGGGCTACCAAATATACCTGTCGCGATAGATGCTTACACTATCAATGCTGCCAAAAGTTTAGGTATTCAGGCCATCACGGGTTCTATTGAGGTGGGTAAATCGGCAGATTTTGCTATCTTAGAAAACGACATCACACAGATGCGTGTTAATAAAATTGCAGAGACGAAAATCATAATGACAATGCTTCAGGGTGACATTGTATTCGATTTAAAGCGATAAACAGGATGAGAAAGGGGTGTTTTTTTTGACGGCTCTTTCTTAATTTTTCGAGATAATTAATTATGAATAATAGTGTAAAGTTAGTTTTATATAAAAGACGTTTTTATTTAGAAGGCACGATTAAATAAGGCATATTTTCCATCATCGTTATTCCAGAGCTTTTCATAAATACGTTCGAAACATGTTGAAAATGTCGGTATCTAAGTAATCATCTATCCTAGCTGTAGTCGGTTTATTGATGGCTGCTGGCATCATTAGTGTATTGAAGCGACGTATCACAAACCTTAATAAACCCATTCAACCTGCTGTAGCTCCCCTCAAAAGCGCTTTCCAACAAAAAAGTCACCCCTGCTAAATAAACTGAAGAGGACATAGATCCAAGCAAAGAGCCTGTATTGGAATCAAAAACATGATTTGGATGTTTTGAAATAGACGAACATGCGATTAATGATATGTCGTTAGCTTTATGGGCTAACCAATGTCCAAGAGAACGTCGTTAAGCCGTTCGTTATTTAAGGGAACATATGCAATATCAAATAATACCAATGCGATCAGATTTTTTAAAGAAAGTGAGGCGTTTAGGCCTTGATGATCAGGGTCAAGCGGTTGAGTTTTTAAAGGCAGTGGGAGGTGAACCATGTAGAGATGTACTTAGAAGGGCAAAAGCCGGTGAGATGCTTATTTTGGCCAGCTATTGCCCATTTATCAAGGCGGGACCCTATAAAGAATATGGGCCTGTTTTTATCTTGGCAAACGAAAGTGATGATTTAGTTGATTATTCAAACTTGCCATTACCTAAAGGAGAAGAGACTGATTATTTAGGGAATACGTTTGTTTTGAAAGCTTACTGTGAAAATGAACGTATTTTAGACGCAGTATTATCATCACCTGTTGATGCCGAATCAGACCTTGCTGGTCTTTTGTCTAATAAGGCGGTTAGTTTTGTTATGGCAAGGTATGCGGCATATGGCTGTTATAGCTTTTGTGTTGAACGCATAACTTAGTAAAAAAGTGATATAGGACAATATATAAACGATTTATCTTACTTCTTCGCGACGTTTTGCTTTAGAAAACGTTTGATGAAAGATTAAAAAAAATTTATTTATAGGTACTAATTGTAAATGAATCTAGGTACTATTTTGATAAATGTAAGGTTATTATAACGAAATGGCTTTAGTGTAATGTTTTGTAGTATAAATGAGAGGTACTCAAGCCCTCTCATTTTTAATGTAATGAATGCCAATTTTGTTGGCTAGATAAGTTAGAGCAATGCTCTTACTCATTTTAAAGTATCAGGTGGTAAGTGGCATATTATGATAGCAGTAGAATCTAGTTCGATAAAAAATAGAAGAGTATTTGGTTGGATATTTCTAGTGTCTAGCTTACTGCTTTTTGTACCTGATATGCTCGGGCAGTTACTTCAAACAAATGCTTTTCAGGCGGATGTTTTGACTCAAAAAATTGAAACAAGCCTCAATCGGTTTCAATATAGTTCGCCTCATTATCTTGTCTTTAATACGACAATAACTATTTCTTTGCTAACTCTGTTAACGGCAACGATTTCTCTTATGGGCTTTATCATATCTTGCTTCCTTGGGTGGCAGAAAGACTCAAATGCTACGCATTCGGTGGCTCAAGAAACTCAGAAGTTGGAGCTAATATTGGCTGATCTACAATTAGAGTTGGATCAGCGTAGGTATTAAAGAAAGCACGAAATCACCTTTCAAATCAGATTTTCCTCTTACCAAAACCTGCTCAATTAATGGGATACGCGTTCGAGCTAACCATTATTTCTGTGTATTTATCAGTCAAATATTGTGGGTTTCTTCATTAAAAGCTGTAATATCAGGTTCTAATAAAATCCAAGGAAGGTGATACAAACAAACTCCACTTTCTTGTTGTTTATCATTTAATTATAAATGTGCTTTGTGCTTGATTGTTAAATCAACATAAATGTATGTCTCATTAAAAGTGCAATATTACGGAGGGCTAATGGAAAATTTGGAAGTATCAAGGCTTGTCACTGCATTAGCTGTCGCCGTTATTACTTTTCTCATTAGATTTATTTATACCTTACTGACCAGAAATGGTGAAAAAATGAAGATTAGATCTTCTAGTGTGGAGCTGATCGATAAGGTGATCAATGAGAGAGAATGGGAAAAGCAAGAGAATCGTTTAATCGTTGAAGAAGCTTTCGAACAGCTTTACGCCAAGCCTTTGAGCTACTTTGAAATTAAGATTCTGATGTATGCAGAATCGCCAAATTCGGCGTTTAGAACCTATTTAAAATATCGACCCCTATTAGAGTTTAATGATAAGAGAACAATGTTCAGGTATAAAAAAGGAAAGAGGCCATACTGGGCTCTTTTAAATGGCAGCATTAAACTCCCAAAATCAATAATTAAAGGGGTTGTTGTCTATATGGCATTTGAATACCCAGCTTCCTATGCAATGACTTGGTTAATGAGTGATGCTAGTGCCACTATAGAGGTGGACAGACTTGCTATATTTTGGTTAATAGATGGTCTTTTTTGGTTGTTGGCAATTATCTTTTTAGTAAATGGTTTAAGGTATCATGATAGTGAAAAAGAAATTAAAAGGAATCTTTCCGATAAATTTCAATTTGATCAACAAGCTGGCAAGGGAAGCCGCGATTAAGTAACCTTTTATCAGTCTTATTCGAAAAGACGTCAAGCAAGGCATCATTTTTAAGTTCTTCTTTTTTAGGTCAAAGACAGCTTTCGAGAAGGGACAATATAGGATGACATTTTTCTAAGACTTAAAGGGGTGGTCAAAAGTTTTATCGCTAAGTTGAGCCTAACCAATAGCATCACTATTAATGTCACTATTTCTTTGAAATCCGCCAAATCTTCTTTCATATTATTAAAGTTCGTAGGTATGCCTTAAGTGGCTATAAAATAGTCACTAGAATAATAATTTGAATCCTTTTTCACAGTGTCTAAATAAAATATCTTTCTAACTCTCAATGTCTTTTAACGAAGAGGTAAAGTCTGGGAAGTCCAATTAGTACTTGAGCAAGCGCTATCTTGTTCGCTCAAATGAGCGGAATAGGAGGGTGTTTTGTTAAGGTTATGTAGTTATCCCTATAAAACCCTTAGCTAAGGTGGGCTTTTGCTTTAAAGGTGTTTAAGATCAATCATATAAATACGGGTAAAGTTTTTTTTTATGTCTGTTCTTCGTCTTTAAATTTTAGACAAGAGCTTTGGTAGTAATCGACAAATCAGCGTATTTAAGAGTGCCTTTTATTCAGGCGCAAATGGACAGTACTCTTACCTAACTTATCTGTATCGCGTTATCTAGCTCAGGTAGTGACGCTTAACATTTTAGGTGAATTTCGGTAGTTCTTTAGGGAGGATATGAAACCTATGTACTTACGTTTGTTATTCGTCATCTTGATCGTATTACCTGTTATCACTCAAGCGCATTCCAACACTGAACTAAAGATAGTGACCGAGGAGTTTCCCCCCTATAACTACCAGAAAGAGGGTGAAGCGCGAGGTATGTCGAGTGAAGTGATTCATGCCATGCTTGAACACGCAAACCTTGATGCAAAGATTAAATTTTACCCCTGGTCTAGAGCCTACAGAACGGCTCAGGTTGAGCCCAATACACTGATATATTCGATTGCTCGTATTCCTGAACGGGAATCCTTGTTTGAATGGATTGGCGCTATTGCGCCTTATCAAACCTCTTTGTACAAACTCAAATCAAACACTGATCTGCATATTAACTCCCTTGAGGAAGCAAGTAAGCACAGAATTGGCGTATCCCAAGAGGATGTGATCAAAACATACCTAGAAAATCGTGGTTTTGATCAGCTTGAAGAGGTGCGTGCTGATCAACTTGTTGTTCGTATGTTGATATATGGCCGTATGGAATTGATTGCTTACGATGAAGCCTCCATGCCATTTCAGGTGAAGGCGGCAGGGTTCGAAATCGATCTGATTGAGCGCGTATTGCGTATCGAAGAATTGTCAGAGGAGCTGTATATTGCCATAAATCCTAAAAGCGACCCTATCTTGATTCAAAAGCTAAAAACCAGCTTGAAGGCGATTAAACAAAATGGAGAATACCAAGCGATTCAGTCTCGATATTTTCCGGGGTAGTGACAGACTGAAGGTAATCTGCATTTAAAAAGGTAGGTTAATGCTAGCGCACGTATAGCGACAAATCCCTGCCTCGAAATAGGTTTTATATAAATACCAAGTTTGACTTTTTTATAAGTGATACGCTGATTGTATGAATCTAAGTCATTTAAACTATCATGTTCAGGAAAAGAAAAATGCTCATTACCAGTACGTTAGCGATAGGTGACCTAGGCGACATCGTAAAACAGCATGGTTTACTTTATGCCAAAGAGTATGGCTACGATTATACCTTTGAAGCCTATGTTGCTGAACCATTGGCGCAGTTTGTGAAGCGTCAAAACCCAAGAGAGAGGATTTGGTTGGTTAAGCTTGATGGTGATTTAGTCGGTTCTATTTGTATTTGTGAACTGTCTGAGACCGAGGCTCAGTTGCGTTGGTTTTCCGTCACACCTGCTGCACGGGGTAAAGGCTTAGGCAAGGTTCTTATGGATAATGCTTTAACCTTTTGTTCTGAACAGGGTTATATTAAGGTTATTTTATGGACAGTGAAAGGGCTAGAAGCGTCGGCATCTCTGTATTTAAAGTATGGATTTAGCGTAAAACAAGAAATTGAGCATGAGCTTTGGGGGAAAATGCAGCTCGAGCAGTGTTACGAAAAAAACATTTAGCTGTTATAGAGACATGCATTAATCAGTGAGTATACAAGTCTTGTGAATATCCAAATGACATTGAGCCTGAAGGGCTAACGTGTTTCCCTAGTTCAGGCTCAAACCGCCATATCAAATTTATATTTATATTGGTTTATCCCATTAAGTGCTCTCACCTCAGGCGAATAAAACAATATTTTTGAGTTAAATGACGGTAGTTATAATAAATGAAACGAATGATTTTTTGTTTTGATATTTGATTTGGTTATTTTGAGAGATAATAAAACAGCCTGATTTATTTATGAAATATGGATTAAAATTCACATTTACTTGTTGCTTTTATTAACATCAAAATAAATCTACGTTATTTTTAATTGAATACCTCCTCTTAAGGAACACTCGTTGACTTAAAATATGAGTCTTGTTATTTATATGCCAATAAATACTACTTAGCTTTGAATACAGACTTTTGTCACTTGATACAACTTGTAATTTAGGGCTTTTAAATTGATAAATCGTAAGTTGATTTAAATTAATGTCGTTTTAAAAAATTGACTATATTAATTCGGCATTTTCACCATTCATTTAAGAATTCATTAAGCTAAGTATGCAACCATTGATTTACTCCATTACTTAAGAACTATTCTATCTACTGAAGGATTGCATTATGTTAAAAGCGTTTGCCACTATTGGTTTATCATTATCATGCCTAGTTACCGCTAATCTTGCGTTTGCAGATTGGCAATTAGTTAACGATAAGAGTCAGTTAAGCTTTGTTTCCATTAAAAAAGGAAGTGTTGCAGAAACTCATCACTTTACACAACTAGAAGGCCTGCTCTCAGATCAGGGTGCGCTCAGCATTAATGTTAACCTAACCTCAGCAGAAACCTTGATCCCTATTCGTAACGAACGTCTTACTAAGTTTGTATTCGAGGCAGTTGAGTTTCCACAAGCGGTATTAACCGCCAATCTTAAAGAGCAACTTGCAGACATTAAATCCCCTGGTACGCACCTTCTAAAAGGCATTGATGCCGAACTTGACTTCCATGGTCATAACAAAGCATTAAAGATTGATGTCATGGTAACTCGTTTGAACAACGGTGACTTAAGCGTTTCATCATTGAGTCCTGTCATTATTAAAGGTAAGGACTTTAGTGTCATCGAAGGGATAGAGACATTACAGAAGCTAGCCGGATTACCTTCTATTGCGACTGCCATCCCAGTAACGTTCGCATTAACCTTTAAAGCTAAGTAAGCTCAATTAAAGGTTTATTAAGCTACACACAATTAAATGATGAGTATCAGTCAGTCCAATACTGACAGATACTCACTGAATCCCCATGAATTAACCCTTAAAGAGTCAGGGCCAAGAGTCAATGAAGTTACTGGTTAGGTTCTAACATCAATGTTCTGAAAATTAACCATAGGCTCGCTAATCAGGCTTAGCGTATTTCTGCGATAGTCACCTTTTAGATGACAGTTAGGTGATTGGAATGGATTTGATCATCAAAGGACTCGTTTCTAGAGGTGCTCCCGTTTTAATAAGTTCCTTAGCCTATGTCTATTAAATAATTATACCCACTTATTACCGCGTACCGTTCGATATTGTTTTTATTAAACCTCTTATTATAATAGATTTCTAAAAAGCGCCCTTGCTTAGTTTAAGTGTATTGAGAAAATTGGAATTTTTATAAAGCAGAGGATTAATACCGTTAGAAACATTAATAGGATTAAAGGGCTAAGTTCTGGGTTAATAGAATGACCGATTAGACATTTTATCAGAAATAGCACCTTCCAATATGGAGATTCACTTTGCATTCATATTTATTAAAAGCGATTAAGAATAATGCCTTATGGTGTGATTTGATTACTAAGGGCCACGAAAAAGTTGGAACCTTTGAAGATGAGTTATGGTGTAATACAAATGAAGTGCCACTCTTTTATCCCAATATAATAACCTTAAATCAAGATTTCGGAGAGGCACAAAAAGCGATATTTGATGCTATTTCTAGAATACACCCTAAAGATAATTGGGCAGTTAAAGACAGTTATGGAACGCTCAAGTTAGAAAGTGATGGTTTTTTTGAATTGTTTGAGTCGCACTGGTTTTATAGAAATGCAGAGCTTGATTTGCCAAGTGTTAAAGCTAAAAAACCACAAATTGTAATAATAAAAACCGAGTCAGATTTAAACCGTTGGGAAAAGGCTTGGAGTGAGCATCAGCCCTTAGTGCCTGATGGCGTTAGAATGTTCCCAAAGAGCTTATTAAATCGCCATGATGTGGTTATTTTGGCTTCAATTCAGGACAACAAAATCATAAACGGCTTGATTGCGAATAAAACAGAGGATGTTATTGGTATTTCAAACCTCTTTGGATTGGCTCTCTTTGAACCCGAAAAAATGGTGCCTCTACTTGAACTCGTTTGGGTCTTACTTGGTCGGTTGAGTTTTGTAGGTTATGAGTCTTTTGAGGACATTGAAAGAGCGGCCGAATGGGGAGTTGAAGGAACAGGAAAGCTAAAAGTGTGGATGAAATCCTAATGCTTTAAGCATATAAGTAAGCCCATTTAATCGGTTAAATGGGCCCATTAGGCTGTTTGTTTTGTCGCTTAGATACCCATGGTTTAATCTTATTAAATTAAGATAGTATTGATGCAGAAATATCATTTTTGCCCATTTAAGTGGGCGTTATACTCAAGAGAATTTAGTTTTATGCTTGAACCTAATCCCGCGAAAATTATGGCCTTTGCCTCTTCGCAAGAGCTCTGTCTATGGCTCTCAAAAAATCACGCAGTCGAAAGCGAACTTTGGGTGAAAATATTCAAGAAAAAAACGGGGATTTCGAGTGTGAGTTGGGACGATGTCGTCGTTGAAATACTGTGTTGGGGCTGGATTGATGGCATCAAGAAGTCAATTGATGAGCAAGCCTACCTACAGCGTATCACGCCAAGAAAAGCACGAAGTAATTGGTCGAAAAGGAATGTAGAACATGTGGAGCGCTTAATCACCGAGGGTCGTATGATGGCATCTGGGCTGGTACATGTTAGTGCAGCCAAAGCAGACGGGCGTTGGGAGAGCGCCTATACGGTAAGTGAGATAAAAGTGCCTGAGGACTTTCTAGCGGCTTTAGAGGATAAACCAAAGGCCAAAAAATTCTTTGAAACCCTCACTAAATCAAACCGTTATGTCATCGCTCTTGGACTAACAAGTGCGAAGAAAAGCGAAACCAGAGAGCGACGGTTTTCAAAATTCATGGCTATGCTAGTTCGTGAAGAAAAGCCAACTTAGGGTTCGATTTGTCAGGCAAAACGTTGGTTATTTTATTAAGCGGACATTAACAAAATTAACCTACCTATTTATAACGGATGGTATACAACTGCAAAATGCAGAAGCCACAACTCGGTTAACCATCGAGCTTGTACCAATAGGCCGCATTCGTACGGGTTAATGCTGTGAGTTGTTTGCTGGTTAAATTTAGGTTTGAATCGAGTTGGAGGTACTGATCCCATAACTCAGCATAATCTTGCGTTAATAAGATCAAGGGGAAATTGCCAGCTAACATCACACGTTTATGCCCAAATGCGACGAGACATTGTTTGATGACAGTTTGTTGCCACTTTGTTTTATAATCCCTCTGAGTCATCTCCCAACCCGAACACTTTATCGCGCACTGCTCAAACTGACTCATAGCGCTAAGACTTGCTTGCCATTGTTGCCAATCTGTGGTGGTCGTTTCTAGTGGCGGCCAACCAGCGTGATTGATGATGAGCCTTAATGTGGGCAAGTCGTTGAGGATGTTTATTAATTGATCAAGGGCGGGTTTATGGTTTAGAGGCATTTGTAGCTCAAAACTTAACTGCTTTTCAGCCAAATAGGCTAAATTACGTTGAACACATTCTTGAGCAAGTAATTCGCCTGCCTGATCATCTAAAATATGCCGGCAGCCGACCACAGATTGGTATTGTAGTAATTGCTTTATATGTTCAATAAATACAGCTTCTTCAAGGGTTAAATCTATTCCCGCGACGGCTTTGAAGGGAAGCTTACAGTGTGATTCTAACCAGGCAATTTCTCGCCAAGGCTGCTCGTTATCATAGCCTGCTTCAATATGAACAAATCCAGCAAGCTCAACACCTTGATTTAGAATGAGGGCATCCTCACTAAAGTTCTGGCGCAGTTTAAATTTATCAGGCCACAAGGGTGCTGACTCTGCCTTTAGCCATTGATAATGGCCTTGGCTGAGTGCAAAAAAATGCAAATGCGGGTCAATGATGTAATTCATATTTTCGGGCAAAATAAGTGTATTTGATCGGCCTTATTATGAGCTCTCTAAGGTTTATTGCGTGGTATAGCCGCCATCGATTACTTGTAAACTGCCAGTAATGAATTTCGCTTTATCTGATGCTAAGAATAAGACTAGTTCTGCCACTTCATCCGGTTGACCTAAGCGGCCTAACGGTTGGAGTTTGG
>Ga0105354_1000525_pt1 | contig 23696 bp, 22 predicted proteins | sample GOMGulsemesocosm_FD_83658 | JGI IMG/M metagenome (GOLD analysis project Ga0105354, IMG submission 83658) | Methane-oxidizing microbial communities from mesocosms in the Gulf of Mexico - GOM9B Gulf of Mexico | ecosystem: Environmental > Aquatic > Marine > Cold seeps | place: USA: Gulf of America...
ATTATATAAAACAATTTCATTGTTTTTAGTTTCTTTAGTTTTTAAGGAAACCTCTTCTAATACTTGTTCTTGTACACTCATACTACAAATTTACGTATTTAACTGCAACCCAGTTGTTTTTTTCTATATTTTCTACAAATTTTAATTTACTCTTACTGCATTCTTCTGAAATTAATGGAATATCTTCAATATAAAATCCACTCAATAATAAGGTTCCATTTGCATTTAAACAAGAAGCATAAGTAGCTATATCCTTCAATAAAATATTTCTGTTAATATTTGCAATAATAACATCATATTTCTTACCCACTAATAAGTCAACTTCCCCTTCGTAAGCTTTTATTTTATTACTGTTATTACGTTCAATATTTTCAATTGTATTTAAATAGCACCAATTATCAATATCAATTGCATCTAAGGTTTTTGCACCACGCATTTCAGCTAAAATAGCCAATATACCTGTACCACATCCCATATCTAAAACCGACTTCCCTTCTACATCCAGTTTTAAAATATGCTGAATCATCATGTAAGTAGTTTCATGATGCCCTGTACCAAAACTCATTTTTGGTTCAATGATAATATCAAATTCAACATCTGTCTTTTCATGAAATGGGGCTCTTACAACACATTTTCCATCAACCTCTATAGGTTGAAAGTTCTTTTCCCACTCTTTATTCCAGTTTACTTGCTCAATTTCTTCAGAAGTAAATGTAATGGTAAACTCATCATTCGTTAAAATGTAGATGTCATTTAAAATATCAGCATTCCATTCTGACTTTTGGATGTAAGCAATTACCCCCGCCTCATTTTCAACAAAACTTTCAAAACCTGCATATCCTAATTCTGCTATTAATATTTCTGTTCCTGGTTCCCTTGGAGAAATATCAAATGTATAGCCTATATATATTGGTGTACTCATAATTATATCGCTGCTATAATTGCTAAAAAATCTGCAGCTTTTAGTGCAGCTCCACCAATTAAACCTCCATCAACATCAGGCTTAGAAAAAATTTCTTTAGCATTTTCTGGCTTTACACTTCCTCCGTATAAAATAGACACATTATCAGCTATTTCTGCTGTGAATTTATCCGTAATTATTTTTCTGATAAACGCATGCATTTCTTGTGCTTGTTCAGGTGATGCCGTTTCTCCTGTTCCTATTGCCCATACAGGCTCATAGGCCAAAACTATTTTCTTCCATGCCGTTTCTGGCAAATGAAATAACACATTCTTAATTTGACTTTCAACCAATTCAAAATGAGTGTTTTCTTTTCTATTCTTTAACTCTTCACCAAAACAGAAAATAACTTTCATTTTTTGATTTAAAGCACTAGCGACCTTCTCTTTTAAAACCGCATCAGTTTCTCCAAAATAAGCGCGACGCTCACTATGCCCTAAAATAACTGTTCTCACCTCAATACTTTTAAGCATATCAGCAGATATCTCACCTGTATAAGCACCACTTTTAGCAGCACACATATTTTGAGCAGCCACTTTAATTTTTGAATTCCCTACAACTTTTACCGCTGTATTTAAATTTACAAATGATGGGGCAACTATTACTTTAGTATTTTTTAAAGATACTTTCTTTAAACCTTTTCTAATATCTTTTAATAATGATTTAGTTTCTTTAGTATCATTATTCATTTTCCAGTTTCCGGCAACAATGTTCTTTCTCATGTAATACTTTTTCTTTTATAGAGATTCTTAAATAACTTATTTATCAGCTTTGATTGCTTCTAAAATTTTTGAATCATTCGCTTTAATTGCTTTATATAATTTTATACTTCCATCTTTACCTATTACCATATAACGGGGAATCCAATCTAAATCAATTGATTTTCCTAAAGTCCCTTTCATTGAGCCTGAAGAAACTAAATAATGATCTCCAACGATATTTCGTTTAGTTATCGCCTTTTTCCAACTTTCTTCTTTTCTATCAACCGATAAAAATACATACACTAAATCATCACTTTTAGTTTGTTTTTGTAATTCTTTTACCAATGGTAATCCTTTTATACAATCCCCACACCATGAAGCCCAAATATCTAACACAATAGTTTTTCCATGATGTTTATCTAACACGGCGTCCAGATTAATATTTTCCCCTTTTAAACTCATCAGTTTAGCCGATAAGGCTTCTTGAGGAAATACTGTTTTTTCTTGAGCACATGCACCAATCACTATTGTTATTAAAGCGATTAATATTACTTTCAACTTAATCATAATTTCTTTTTTTAATTCAAACTTATTTTTGGATCTAACCATCCATATATTATGTCGACAAAAATATTAATTATTACAAACATACTTGCTATAACTAACACTGAACCCATAATAACTGGTAAATCTAAATTATTTAAGGCATCTACTATTTCTTTTCCTAATCCATTCCAATTAAAAATATACTCTACAAATACAGCTCCAGCTAACAATGATGCAAACCAACCTGAGATCGCTGTTACAACCGGATTCATTGCATTTTTAATGGCATGATTTTTAATAATCATAAATTCCGACAATCCTTTTGCCCTAGCCGTACGGATATAATCTTGGTTGAACACTTCTAATAACGAATTTCGCATTAACTGAATTACTACTGCTAATGGACGAATTCCTAAAACTAGTGCTGGTAAAACTAAATTCTTCAATTTTAAATGTACAGCTTCACCAAAATCATCTAACTCATACAAACTACCAGTCATTTCTAAATTTGTATATTTATGCAATACATAACCAAATAACCAAGCAAACACAATTGAACTAAAAAATGATGGTACACTCATACCAAGAATACTAAATATCTGGATAAATTTATCGATCCAAGAATCTTTATATAATGCAGATAGAATTCCTAATACTATTCCAATCAATAATGCTATACATATAGATGCTATTGCTAATACAGCTGTATTTGGTAGTGTTTCTGCTATTATTTCGCCAACTGATTTCCCTAACTTTGCAAACGATTCCCTTAAATATGGCTTTTTAAAAACTATTGTTGTATTAGCCAAAGTACACAACTCAAAAACATTGTATTTATTAGTTGCTAAACTGGTATAACTATCTGAATTTGTGCTATGAAAAGAAATAGGCGATAGATCATTTAAATAATAGCCATACTGTGTAGATAATGGCTGATCAAATCCGAATTTCTTTTTTATTGCGGCTATTTGCTCAATACTTTCATTTTGTCCCAACATCATTTTAGCGGGATCACCAGGAAGTACGTTAAACAAAAAAAAGATAACGGTAATCACCCCCAGAAGGGTTAATGCCGAATAACCTAATTTATTTAATAGATATTGTATCAATTAATGCTTCGTTTGTTTCGTTAAATCGTCAGAAAAAGCATCAAAATTTTGAAAATAAATAAACCCAAAATCATCTTGAGTTTTCACATCAGATGTAATCCCCTTACTATTCATAATATTATATGTCGATGATGCATCTTTTATTAGCCACCACAATTGCATTTCTTTATTGTATTCAAAAGTAATTATACGCGTCCATCTGTTTGCTTTACCCGCTTCATGTTCTACTGCAAAAGTATTCCCCGAAAACACTATCGAAGTTAACGGACTTCCCTGAGGGGAATTACATGAATAGCAATAGACAATATCTTCATTCTCTAAAACTTTTTCTAAAACACCTTCATCATTACGCTTTAAAATTATAACATTCCGCTTGGATTTTATTGCATTCTTTTTATACTTACTAACCTCATCTAAATCACCAACTACAAGCACAACATCTATTCTTTTATCCCCATTATAATCCCCAGCTTCATATGTAATTACATACTTCCCTTCTTCTACAAATGCTTTAATCTCTCTAATAGGAATTATTGGTTTTTCTTTGGCTACAAAATCATCTGACCATCGTTTCTTCTTTTTCTGAGCGAAAGAAATCATAGAAATTAGTAAAAAGAATATGGCAATTTTTTTTATCATATTATAATTTTTTAATGTCATCAAGTGTATATGATTTATACACAAATTCTGAGCCAAAAATTCGCTTTGAATTTTCTTCTACCGTACTGGTTAACCCCATTTTTTCCCTTCTAGCATTAACCGTTTCAGGGTTTTTTATTGGCCAAATAACTTGTATGGGGTTTTCTGACTGCATATTAATGATACGTCCTTGTGTTCCGTAGATTTGTTCTTCTCCCTTACTCATTAAATACCTGTCTTCCATCATAGCTACTAAACGCTTAGGAATTTCATTCTTATCACCTGCTTCTTTAATTAAAGGTAAATATTTTTCTATCATACCAGAATGCTGAACAACGTACCAGGCGGTACTATTTGTATCTTCGCCTACAATACTTTTTCCTGGATAACCATGTTCTTTAAATATGTTTTCAATGAACATTAAGTTTGTACTATCAATTTTAGCTTGTTTTAAAAAATTTTGCTGATAATTTTCATCTCTATATTTCTGATCTAAAAGCATGATACTATCTAATTGCTTTTTTAACTTAAAATTATATTTCAATTTTGCAGTAGGCAATGTTTCAAGTAATAACTTATCAATATTATTCCAGTGTAGTTTTTGTTGAATAGTTCCTCTATCCATTTCAAACACACCAGGATTTGCGCGAACTATAGTTTTTAATGTTATTCCATCACAGAAATAAAAATCAAAGTTTAAATCATACTCTAAAACTTTTTCAGCTCTACTTTCTGCCGATTCAGCGGTCATTCCAATAACTGTGTATCCTTTTTTTATTGCCTGATCAGTAGCTTTTTTTATTACTCTGAACCCTTCATCGCTAGATTTAGCAAAATCATAAGCAACAACGACTAACACATTATCTTTTGATAAAAACAACTCTGTATCATCCTGAGTACCTTCAATAGTGAAATCATGTATTTTTGGTTCTTCAGCTTCTCTAATAACTATCGTTTCAACTTTATTAGTAAACTCTCCACCTTGAACAGTTGGAAATGATCCATCTCTAGTTGAATGAATTTCTTTTTTACCATTTACTAAAAACTCCCACTGATATTCAACTAATTCAGGTAAAGCATCAGGAGATACAACCATTCCTTCAGGTATATTTGCCTTTAGTTTATATGGTCTAAAGTCTTTTATTGGCAAATTATTATAACAATATACTGTAAATACTAATGAGGCAATTAAGCTTAAACTTAATAACCTCCATTGATTTTGATCAAATCGTTTGATAATAAACATCAAGCTATATACCAATATAGAAAAAAATACAGGAAACCACCATCCGGTAACACCTACTGCAAATAATGCAATTAATAAAACAGAAGGAATTATATACTTAAAATCAGTAGTTTTCATATTTGGGAATAACTGCTTTCTGTATATAAAAAGAATAATAGAAAAGAATAACAATACCACATCCTTAGTAAAGGACTCCCATGGTGTTAATTTTAAAGCGTCACCAAAACAACCACAGTCTTTTACTTTATCAAAATAAGCAGAATAAAAAGTCAAAAATGTAAAGAACAACATCATTAACACATTTATTGTGGTTACTAATTTTGCCTTTAATCCAAATATTAAGGCTACTCCCAATACAATTTCTAAAATACATATACTTGCAGCTATTATTAAAGTATATGGTCGTAAAAATTCCATACCTAAAATACCTTCCGTAAAATAGTCATTTAGTTTATACGAAAACCCTAAAGCGTCATTTGCTTTAATAACTCCTGATATTAACAATAAACTCCCTACAAGTAATCTTGAACTATAAAGTAATATATTTTTCATGCGTATTATATTTTTAAATGATAGCTTATAACTCTCATTTTTATTGATTATTTAACTTGTTCTTTTAATAAAATTAATGCAAAAACTGAATAATTAATCATATCCTGGTAATTGGCATCTATTCCTTCACTTACTAATGTTTTTCCTTTATTATTTTCAATTTGTTTTACTCTAAGTAACTTTTGCAAAATCAAATCAGTCAATGATGAAATACGCATCTCTCTCCAAGCTTCTCCATAATCATGGTTTTTAGCCTCCATTAATTCTTGAGTAAGTTTAAATTGCTCATCGTATAATACCGTAGCTTCAGCTAAATTTAAATCTGGTTGTTCTACTACTCCTTTTTCTAATTGAATTAATGCCATTAACGAGTAATTAATTATTCCAATAAATTCAGAAGCTTCTCCTTCGTCTACTTTACGTTCTATATTTTGTTGTAGACCTCTAATACGTTGTGCTTTGATAAATATTTGATCAGTTAACGATGGTAAACGCAATATTCTCCATGCACTTCCATAATCTTTCATTTTATTGATAAACAAGGTTCTGCAAGTATTTAAAACCTCATTGTATTGTTTCGCTGTTTTTTGCATATTTATCTTCCTTGAAAATGGAAGTCTTATTTTTGTTAACTTAACTTTAATTTCCGTAAATTTCGTTGATTTTTTGTTGATTAACAACATAATACTACACTTTTATTTTACACCTAATTAGAAAAAACAGTATGACTATTAATTGTAAAGGGAAACTAATCGATTTAACCACTCCTAAAGTAATGGGAATACTGAATCTAACTCCAGATTCTTTTTATGATGGCGGAAAATACACTAATGAAAATGACGTATTTCAGCAAGTTGCAAAAATGCTAAACGAAGGAGCTACTTTTATTGACGTTGGCGCTTATAGTTCACGACCAGGAGCAAAACATATTTCTGAAAAAGAGGAATTAGCGCGTATTATTCCAATTGTTAAGCAATTAACTACTCGTTATCCAAACATTTTAATTTCCATTGATACCTTTAGAAGTAAAGTTGCTAAAGCATGCATAGAAATTGGTGCTGCATTGATTAATGATATTTCTGCTGGAGAAATGGATTCAGAAATGATGCCAACTGTAGGAAAATTAAATGTTCCGTACATTATGATGCATATGAAAGGTACTCCGAAAGACATGCAAAAGTCCCCTACATATAACAATGTAACACAAGAAGTTTTATATTATTTTTCTGAAAAACTTGCCATAGCTAGAAGTTATGGTATTAATGACATTATCATAGATCCAGGGTTTGGTTTCGGTAAAAACAACGCGCATAACTTTCAGCTGCTCAATGAATTAGAATTATTTAAAAATATCGATTTACCTATATTAGTTGGGGTTTCAAGGAAATCGATGATATACAAAACATTGAATTCTGAGGCAAAAAACGCCCTAAATGGAACGACTACACTAAACACCATTTCATTATACAAAGGGGCTCATATTTTAAGAGTTCATGATGTAAAAGAAGCTATAGAGTGTGTGAATTTAACCCAAAAACTAAATTTATAAAACCCAACAAAATGAAAAAGGTAATTTTATTACTCATAATCATATTCTCTTCTTGTAAAAAAGAAACTTTTATAATTCCTTCAGATATACTTTTAAAAGAAACATCAACTTCATTTTTTAAACCAAATACCATCCATGAAGTTCATATTGATAAAGAAACTATCAACTACATTAACAAATACAGTCGCTTACCAAATACTGAGTTTTCAAAATTCTATCTAAAAAAGTACCCTGACACTTATTTGCCCTATTTTAATATTACTTTAAATTTAAGTTCAAATAATAAAATTACTTTTGAAGGAGTATCGGTATTCAAAAACGAACTCATATCCTACTTGAAAGAGTACATAGATTTTGCTTCAGAGGGAAAGCCCACTATGATTCATTTAAACTTTAATGAAAATATACCTTTTATTAAATATTATAATTTTATTAAATTCATTGAAACAATACAAACTGAAAATATTATAATCAATAACAATGTATTCATTTATGATGTGAATTCATTACCAGACTGTGACTGTAGTCTTTAAATAAATCATTAATAAATATTTCCCTATTTTTACATAAACACATACTCTTTTGAAACTATTTGATATTTTAGAATTTACATTATTAGACATCATTGACATTACATTAGTTGCACTACTATTATTTTATGTATATAAATTAGTAAAAGGTACAGTTGCTATAAATATATTCATTGGTATTGTTGTCGTTTACCTTATTTGGGAGCTTACTAAAGCACTACATATGGACGTATTAAGTAGTATTTTAGGAAAGTTTATTAGCGTTGGAGTATTTGCCTTGATTGTTGTTTTTCAACAAGAAATAAGAAAATTTTTATTAATGATTGGTTCTACAAAGTTTCTAACTAGTAATAAACTATTACAAAATTTTAGCTTTCTACAAACCAAATTAAAATCAAATACAGATGTTGAAGCAATTCTTACAGCTTGTATAAAATTAGCTACTACTAAAACAGGAGTGCTACTTGTTTTTGAACGAAAAAACAATCTAGATTTTGTTAAAAGTACTGGTGACGAAATGAATATCACACTTACCCAACCCATATTGGAAAGTATTTTTTATAAAAATAGTCCTTTGCATGATGGGGCAGCAATTGTAGAAGGAAATGCCATCACTGCTACCCGTGTAATACTTCCAGTTTCAAACAACCAGAACATCCCTAACAGATTTGGTTTACGACATAGGGCCGCCATCGGTATTACAGAAAAGACTGATGCTTTGGCTTTAATTGTTTCAGAAGAAACAGGAAAAATATCCTATATCAAAAATGGTGAATTTGTACTTTTTGGCGATACAGATGAACTAGGTAAATTACTTAGTATAGATTTAGAATAACATGTAACAAACTAAAAACCACAGTTTTAAACCTCTACAAAACAGTTGAACTAGCATTATAAATACTATATTTTATCAATCATTAGTTTTCAGAAAACTGAACCTCATATAATTTTTTATAATAACCTTCTTTTAATTTTAGTAGCTCCTGATGTGTTCCTTTTTCTACTACTTCCCCTTGATTCATTACTATAATCATATCAGCACTTTTAACAGTAGCCAAGCGATGTGCGATAATAATTGATGTTCTATTCTTAGTTATTTTCGTAGTAGCTTCTTGAATTAATTGCTCTGAATACGAATCAATTGAAGAAGTAGCTTCGTCTAGTATTAATATATCAGGATTACTCACATAGGCTCTTAAAAAGGCTAATAATTGTCGCTGACCAGTTGATAACATCACACCACGCTCTTTAACATTGTATTCATAAGAATTAGGAAGTTGCTCTATAAATTCATTAACCCCAATTACTTTAGCTGCTTTTTGTACGGCTTCTTTACTTATATCCGTATCGTTCAATGTAATATTATTTAAAATACTATCAGAAAACAAAAATACATCTTGTAAAACAATAGCTATTTTAGCTCTTAAATTATCTAGTTTATAATTGTTTATTGAAACGCCATCTAATAAAATATCGCCATGATTGATTTCATAAAACCTACTTAATAAATTAATAATTGTTGATTTCCCTGCTCCAGTAGCCCCAACAATTGCAACTGTTTCTCCTGGATTTACTTTAAAAGAAACTCCTTTTAAAACCTCTTCTCCTTCTATATAAGAAAAGTGAACATTTTTAAATTCAATCACTCCCTTTACATCAGTAACCTCAACTGTTCCTTCATCCGATATAACCGTATCTGTATCAATGACTTCAAAAACTCTATTAGCAGCAACCATACCCATTTGAAGTGTATTAAACTTATCTGCTAACTGACGTAAAGGCCTAAATAGCATTTGTGTCATTTGTACAAACATAGCTATAATACCAATTTTAGAAAGGTCATGATTCATTACTGCATCTAGCCCTGAGCTCCATAAGATAATAGCAATTGTAACAGATGATGCTAGTTCAATTATTGGAAAAAATATTGAATTATACCACACGGTTTTCACCCATGCTTTTTTATGCTGATCATTAATCGCTTCAAATTTTACATACTCTTCATTCTCTCTTGCAAAAAGCTGAACTATCTTCATTCCAGTAACGTGCTCCTGAACAAAAGTATTTAACGCCGATACATGATATCGGACATCTTTAAAAGCTCCTTTCATTGCACGCTGAAACATTCTTGTTGCAAAAAAAATAAAAGGCAAAATCGCAAAAACATATAATGATAGTTTTAAACTAGTAAGTAACATTACAATTATAACAACTATCATTTTTAATAAATCACCTATGATAACAAAAAAACCTTGACTGAAAACTTCTGAAATTTTTTCAATATCACTCACTGCATTAGTTACTAATTTTCCAACTGCATTATTATCGAAATACTTCATTTTAAAATGAAGCATATGTCTAAATAATTTTACTCTAATATCTCTAATAATTGATTGTCCTATCCAATTTGCAAAAAAGATAAATAAAAATTGGATTACAACCTCAAAAACTAGTATAAAGGTAAGGATTGAAATTAGTATTACCAACCCTTTTTCATCACTTTTATATAACTTTGTTGTAATTATTTCATTTAACAAATATGGCCTAGATACTGCTAAAAAAGATAATAGTACAGCCGCAACTAACACCCCATAAAAAGTCCCTAAGTATGGTTTTGTATACTTTAGCAACCGATTAAACAACTTAAAATTAAATGTATTTGAAGTATTATTTCCCATACAGTATATTATCAGCGTATTCTACTTCTGTTAAATATAAACCTTGTGCAGGGACAGAAACACCGGCAGCACCTCTGTCCTCACTTTTTATAATATCATGTACTGCTTCAACTTTAATTTTCCCCAAACCAACATTTAACAATGTCCCTACGATTGCCCTAACCATATTTCTTAAAAAACGATTTGCAGAAATACTAAATATCAACTGATTTCCAACCCGATTCCATTCAGCATGAATTATATCACAATTAAACGTATGCACCTCTGTTTTTACTTTTGAAAAACATCTAAAATTAGTATAATCTAATAAAATTTTTGCAGCTTCATTCATTTTTTCAACATCTAATGGAAGTTTCATTAAATGTGTATACTCATGCAAAAACGGATCTTTTCTGGTAATTATTTTATACTTATAAGAACGTTTTATTGCATGAAACCTTGCATGAGCATCATCAGCTACCCTAAAAACTTTACTTACCACAATAGTTTTGGGAAGTATTGAATTTAGTTTATACACAAACGTTGTTTCATCAAGCAAATTTTCACAATTAAAATGAGCAAAAATCTGAGTTGCATGTACGCCCGTATCAGTTCTACCAGCACCTACAACACCTGTTTTATTACGTAGAATAGTTGTTAATGCCTTTTCTAAAACCTCTTGTACAGAAATTGCATTAGGCTGAATTTGCCAACCATGGTAGTTTTTTCCGTTATATGAAAGCTCTATGAAATATCTCAATCTAATTTATTTTATACAATACTATTAAATCTAAAATCAATGTAAGTAAATTACTTAATTTGAGTACAAAATTCTTTTTTAGAATTTCATCCTGCCTAACATAATTTTCATTCAAAATAAATTATTTAAAGTCATTTTCAACAAAAAATTACATCAAAAAAATTGAATTAAATTTGTATATATAAAACCTAAATTCAAAATTACTTCAACAAATATAAACTATGATTTAAGAATAATGATTTAACCAAGTGTTAAAGTAAAAAAAAAACGTTCATTCATATAAAAAAAACTACTTTTGACTTGTGAAGTTTCCACTTTTCAACTAAAAATTTATGACCAAGATATTATTGTTATCCGACACACATAGTTTTATTGATGCCCAAGTTTTGAAGTATGTAAAACAAGCTGATGAAATATGGCATGCCGGTGATATTGGAGATTTAAAAGTTACTGATGCTATAAAAAAGCTAAAGCCATTAAGAGCTGTGTACGGTAATATTGATGATGCGACTGCAAGATTAGAGTTTCCGTTACACAATCGGTTTTTATGCGAACAAGTAGATGTTTGGATAACACACATTGGTGGTTACCCTGGAAAATACAACATCAATATTAGAGAAGAAATTAAAATTAACCCTCCAAAAATATTTATTGCTGGGCACTCACATATTTTAAAAGTACAATACGATAAGAAATTACAGTTATTACACCTTAACCCTGGGGCAGCGGGAAAACACGGTTTTCATAAAGTACGTACCATGTTACGTTTTGAAATTGACGGGAGTGATATTAAAAATATGGAAATTATTGAGCTAGAACAACGGAAGTAAACTAACCTAATACCAAAAATTCTCCTTTTAAAGGCTTCAACTCTTTTTTCAACAGTGGTATCAACTCCGTTCCATACTCCAAATACAATTCAGAAAAATTGGCATTTCTCTCTTGTAAACTTTGGTTTGGAAACAACTCATTTTGAAGTGTAGTAAACGAAATCAATTTTTCCTTCAACTTACGTTTTTCTGCTTTTAATAAACGTTTCTCTAAATTAGCTAAGCCCTTTAATTGTTTTTTTTCTTGTGCAGCAACTGCCCCAAAAAAAGAAGCATCAGTTTGCTCCGCTAAAATATATAAATCCTTAAATTGCTCTTTTAACAATTCTTTTTGAGGAGAGAAGTTTATATGTAATTTCGAGAGCTCTTTGGTTTTTTTAATTATTAAATCAGTTTGTTTTAAAAACAAATCTGAAATAGATAGCTTTAACTTTTGTGTTTTTTGTTGTTGTAATTCAGGAATAATCAACGCTGAATTTCGTAATAATAACATTGGAAAAACAACTCCAAACTCTTTAAACATAAATTTCATTTCAAACCAATACGCTAACTCTCCTCCTCCGCCTATATAGCACAAGTTTGGTAATATTACTTCCTGATACAACGGACGCAACAATACATTAGGAGAAAAGCGCTCCGGCACCTCATTGAGGTGTTTTAGCAGCTCTTCTTTTTTCCAAGATATATCAGTATTATTTAATTTATACAATCCATCTTCAAAAATAATCCGTTCACGTACTCCTTCAGTAATATAAAACAAATTAATTTCTCTTGGATTTACTTGTATTCTATAATCACTAGGGAATTCAATGATCGTTTTAGACACTGCTTTAAAAGAAGTTTGCTGTAACAATTCTTGTTCTATATATGGGACAAATAACTGTTTTAATTTAGCTTCATTAGCATCCAACACTACCAATCCGTATTCTCCAAATAATTCGTTTATTAAAAATCGAGTTGCATCCGACAAATTAGAATGTTTAATATATGTATTTTCAAATAGGGATCTTAAATAAGCAGCATTTTTACCTCCCCCTAATTTCTCTGAAAACAATGCAAATACCTTCTCCAAATTTTCGGTTGACAACTCTCCTACTGCTCCTCCGAAATCACGATCCCATTGAACTTTATCACCTTTAAAATTGAAATAATTTATTTCTTCAAAATCATGATCTTCTGTAGCCATCCAATATATGGGGACGAAATTTTGTGTTGGATATTTTTCGCTTAAAGCCTCACATAAATTAATCGTTGATATTATTTTATATAAAAAATATAGAGGTCCTGTAAATAAATTTAACTGATGTCCGGTAGTTATAGTAAATGTATTCTGTTTTTGCAACAACGCTATATTTGCTGAAGTTGCTTCTGAAGTTGTTAGAGTACTATATTGCTCTTGAAGTGTATTTACTAAAACAATACGATTAGTTTCAGGAAACTGTTTCTCTTCAATCTGAGCGGAAAAATTATCAAGAGTTGGAAATCGATTGTAAAAAGGTTTCAATTCAGCATGCTCCTCTTGATAATCACATATTAGTGATGAAAAATAATTTGTTGCTCTAAAAGGAAGACTTGGCATAAATATCGTTTTTGGTAAAGATACTTCCTTTTGAAAAATATCTAAATTATCTGTCCTATATTTCTATTCACAAACGCTACCTAAACACATGCATAATAACATTACCACACGAAAGCTTGCTGTTTCTTTAAAAAATGAAAAACTACCTTCTTATACCAACCTAAGTTTGTAAAAGGTTAAATTTAAAATACTTTAACAAAAGTTAGGGTTAGAAAACTTATTCTCAGGCTACAAAAAACTACTGTCAAACTGAGCTTGTCAAAGTTTAATAAAACTAGCGCCTTAATATATTTCGACAAGCTAAATCTGATAACAAATTAAGTTTTAAGGTGATAAAAGTATCATAAATAACTTATTAAAACCCTATACATAATGTTATTGCCCATAATTAACAACAAAAAAGGGCTTGTGAAAACAAGCTCTTTTTAAGTATATATTATTTCCTGAATTATTCTACAATACCATATAAATCAAAATCAGCTGCATCAATAATTTTAATATCCGCAAACTCTCCTTGTTTTAAATAATACTTTTCAGCATCAATTAATACTTCATTGTCAACATCTGGCGAGTCAAATTCTGTCCTTCCTACAAAATAATTTCCTTCTTTACGATCGATAATACAGCGATATGTTTTTCCTATTTTTTCTTGGTTTAATTCCCAAGAAATTTGAGATTGAATATCCATTATTTCATTAGCACGCTGTTGCTTCAATTCTTGTGGAACATTATCAACTAAATTATAAGCATGGGTATTTTCTTCATGAGAATACGTAAAACAACCCAAACGCTCAAAACGCATTTCCTCTACCCATTTTTTTAAAGTCTGGAAATGTGCTTCGGTTTCACCAGGGTATCCTACAATTAAAGTAGTACGGATAGTCATTTCTGGTACTAACGCCCTAAAATCGTTAATCAACTTAGTTGTTTTTGCTTGAGTAGTTCCTCTACGCATTGATTTTAATAAATCATCTGCAATGTGTTGCAATGGAATGTCTAAATAGAAACAAATTTTAGGCTCTACTTTCATTAATGCTAACACATCCATCGGAAAGCCTGTAGGAAATGCATAATGTAAACGAATCCATTCTATTCCTTCAACTGTAACTAAAGCCTTTAATAATTCTGCTAAGTTTCTCTTTTTATACAGGTCTAACCCGTAATAGGTTAAATCCTGTGCTATTAAAATCAATTCCTTAACACCATCAGCTGCTAATTTCTCTGCTTCAATCACTAAATTTTCTATTGGAGTAGATTTGTGTTTTCCTCTCATTAAAGGAATAGCACAAAATGAGCATGGACGATCGCAGCCTTCTGCAATTTTTAAATACGCATAATTTTTAGGTGTTGTTGTCAAGCGTTCTCCTATTAATTCATGCTTATAATCAGCTCCTAAAGCTTTTAATAATTGTGGTAATTGAGTAGTTCCAAAATACTGATCAACATCTGGAATATCTTTTTCTAAATCTGGCTTATAACGCTCACTTAAACACCCTGTTACAAATACTTTATCAACTTCCCCCTCTTCTTTTTTCTGCATGTACTCCAGAATAGTATTTACAGATTCTTCTTTAGCATTATTGATAAAACCACAGGTATTAATCACTACAATATTACCTTCCTCTTCATGTGCAACGTTCTTTCCATTGGCTTTTAATTGTCCCATTAAAACCTCCGAATCATAAACGTTCTTTGAACATCCTAAGGTAACTACGTTAATTTTATTCTTCTTAAGTGATTTCGTTCTCATACCTGAATTTTGGACTGCAAATATACAACCTATTATCAAAACTTTATTATATTGTAGTTTAAACCTACTTATAATGTACTACGCAATATATTAAGTGAATAATGACTATGAATATAAAATTACTTATACTCTTACTATTTACAATATGTAATTATTCACAAACTAAAAAGCCAGACAGTTTACAACTCTTTTTTGACAGTGCTAAATATACTATTACAGAAGCTCATAAAGTACAAATTCAAGAATTCTTTGGAAACATAAGGCTAGATGACGTATTACAAATACGGATTAAAGGATATACGGATTTTGTTGGCAATCATGTATACAATAATAAATTATCAAAAAAACGTGCTAAAGCAACCTATACATATGTTACTCAAAATTACAACTTCACTGCAATTGCACAACAAGGTTTAGGAGAATTGGATGAAGAAATAGCTGAGGTCTCTATTGAAGGGGGAAATAGTAAACATAGAAAAGTAGACCTGATTCTATCTTATGAAAAACCTAAAGAAGTTTATGTAAGTTTAACTAGAAAACAACGATACCTATCACAATTACCCAAACTTACAGTAGGCGAGAAACTACGTATACAACATACCAACTTCCATATTAGCACTCCTAATATTACAAATGCTTCAAAAGAAGACTTAGAAGGGATTGTTAAAATACTAAAAGCTTACCCTAAACTAAAGGTATTAATTGAAGGGCATGTGTGTTGTGGGGACAAAGAGGAATACGAATCAAAAATAGTTAATCCGGATAATCTTGCACTATCAACTAAACGTGCAGAAAACATTTACAACACCTTAATTAAAAAGGGAATTAAAGCCAATAGGTTGTCTTATAAAGGGTTTGGTTTTACCAGACCATTAGATTTCCCCGAAAATACTGTTCAAATCCAAAAGGAGAATAGACGCATAGAATTGAAAATATTAAAAAAGTAAAAGGTTGCTATTAGCAACCTTTTACTTTTTTAATATTATATGACACTATTATGCGGTTCTAACAATTTTAGCTCCTATTGCACGTAAACGTTCATCTATTCTTTCGTAACCTCTATCTATTTGTTCTATGTTATGAATGGTACTAGTTCCTTTAGCTGAAAGTGCCGCAATTAATAATGATATTCCTGCTCTAATATCAGGAGAAACCATTGTAGTAGCTTTTAATTGAGATTTAAAATCATGTCCAATGATTGAAGCTCTATGCGGATCACATAAAATAATCTTAGCTCCCATATCAATCAATCTATCAACGAAGAACAATCTACTTTCGAACATTTTCTGATGTATCAATACACTTCCTCTCGCTTGGGTAGCCATTACCAATACAATACTTAATAAATCTGGTGTAAACCCAGGCCATGGCGCATCTGCAATAGTTAAAATTGAACCATCAATATAATTTTGTATTTCATATCCATCTTTATGCTCTGGAATATAAATATCATCCCCTCTTTTTTCTAAAGTAATTCCTAGTTTTCTAAATACAGACGGTATATTCCCTAAGTTATCCCAACTTACATTTTTAATAGTAACTTCACTTTTTGTAATTGCAGCCAATCCAATCCAACTACCAATTTCAATCATATCTGGTAATACTGTATGCGTACAACCTCCTAATTCTTTAACCCCTTCAATAATTAATAAGTTAGAACTTACTCCAGATATTTTTGCCCCCATGCTATTCAACATTTTACATAATTGTTGAATATATGGTTCACAAGCTGCGTTATAAATTGTAGTTATTCCTTCTGCTAAAACCGAAGCCATTAATATATTTGCTGTTCCTGTTACAGATGCTTCATCAAGCAACATACTCGTTCCTACTAACTTTTCAGCATCTACACCATAAAAATACTCTTCTCTATTGTAACGAAAGTTCGCTCCAAGCTTAATAAAACCTTCAAAATGTGTATCCAAACGTCTACGACCTATTTTATCCCCTCCTGGCTTAGGAATATATCCTTTTCCAAAACGAGCTAGTAATGGCCCAACAATCATAATAGAACCTCTCAATGAACTTCCTTCTTTTTTGAAATCAGAAGTTTCTAAGTAGTTTAGGTTTAACTCATCAGCCTGAAATGAATATGATCCATGAGCCAGTTTTTGAATTTTCACTCCCAAATTCCCTAATAAACTAATCAGCTTATTAATATCTATAATATCAGGGATATTGTTGATTGTTACTTTTTCTGGTGTCAGTAATACTGCACATAAAATTTGTAACGCCTCATTTTTTGCTCCTTGAGGTTGGATTTCACCTTTTAATTTATGTCCTCCTTCTATTTGAAATGTTCCCATTAAAACTGGTTGGTTTAATACCTTTTACGGCTGATGTTTTTATTTGAATTTCTTTGGTTTTTTTGATTCTTCTGATTCTTCTGATTCTTCTGGTTTTTCGAATGAGAATGCTGTTTGCTCGACTGCTGACGACTTTTTACATTAATCAATTTACTTGAATCAGACAATACCATATCATTTACCGTAATATCAATTCCTCCATCAGATAATTCGTATAAATGATTAAATATTACAGCATCATCCACAGTATCTTTATTCCAGTTCAAAAAGCATTTTTTCATATGATTTGCTACTGTAGCAGTTAATGCTTGCTTTAAATCGCCTTCTTCCCATCGTAATGCAACATCAATCATGCGTTTGATGTTATTTCCATAAAAACGATATTTAGGGAAATTTTGTGGATAATCTAATCGTTCTGGTCTTGCAGCTAGCTCTTCTCTTGTTGGTTTCTCAAAAGGAGATTCAACATCTAATTTAAAATTAGAAATGATAAACAATTGATCCCATAATTTATGTTTGAAATCTGCTACATCACGCAAATGAGGATTTAAATTCCCCATTACATCAATAATAGCTTTAGCTACTTTATTGCGTTCAGCATCATCTTCTATGCTTACAGCATGATCAACCATTTTTTGAAGATGTCTTCCGTATTCTGGTATAATTAATTTATTACGCTCAGTATTATATTCTATATTTTCAATCAAAATGTGTTTGCTATTTTATTCCCAACAATTGGGGTTAACTTTCGAGGAGTACTTCTATGAAAAATATTATTAATAAACTCACCTTTGAAATACTTTCGACTAAAGGATTTAATTTGGATTAAAGAACTTTTGTTTTCTCTTGAAAGTAAATTACAATCGCAAAGTAATAATTTTTAATGAGCTATACGCATATTTTATAAAGAAATAATACCTTCAATTACAGTAACTTCTTTATATTTATTTATAATCGCATCAGCAGATTTCATTTTTACTTCAATAGACAGACTCGTATATTTTCCATTTTTAGATTTCTTCGTCTTAATTGCAGCTCCTAAATTATCAAATTTATTACTCACTTCAATAACTTTATCATCGTTATTTTTTGTTGGAACAATAAATTTATATAGGTATAAAGCTGGAAAAACATTCATATCTTCTAACTGAGACTTCAATTTTTTGTAAAATTCTTCTGAATTTGGAGTTGTACTCATGGTAATGCTTAAATTTAAACTGCAAATATAAAGCATATTATCAAGCTAAATTTCTTTTTTTTAGTAGTTAATTTAGTTTATTTGCTTATTCGTATTATATTATTGCTCATAATGAAAAGAATTCTTTTAATAGGAAGTCCAGGTTCTGGAAAAACAACCATAATCTCTGAGTTAGGAAAAAGAGGATATATTTGCTTTCAAGAAGTATCTAGAGATATTATTCTTGAAGCTCAAAAAAGAGGTATAAAGCAATTATTTTTAAGTAACCCTGATGAATTTAATGAAAAATTATTATCGGGAAGAATCGCTCAATTTAACGCTTGTGAAAATCTAGAGGATGATTATGTATTTATTGATAGAGGTTTGCCAGATATAGTTGCTTATAACGATTACATAAATGTAAAAAGTTCGCCTGAAGCAATTACAGCTGCTGCAAAATACATATATGACTATGTTTTTATGTTCCCTGCTTGGAAAAAAATTTTTAAAAATGATAATGAACGCTATGAAAGTTTTGAGGATGCAGTTAAAATACAAGATAATTTAAAAGCCACATATACAAAATTAGGCTATGAAGTGTGTGAAGTTCCTACTGGAGAAATTAGCGAAAGAGCAAATTATATTCTAAACGTTATAGAATACTCTTAATGGATCATGCCCCTATTGACATATTAAAAAAACATTGGGATTATCATCAATTCAGACCTTTGCAAGAGGATATTATTAATAACTCCCTAGCAAAAAAAGATTCTTTTGTTCTACTCCCTACTGGAGGGGGAAAATCCATATGTTATCAAATACCAGGGATACTTTTAGATGGAATTTGTTTAGTTATTTCTCCTTTAATTGCTTTGATGAAAGATCAAGTTCAAAGTTTGAATAAAAAAGGCATCAGAGCAATAGCTTTGGACAGTTCCTTAAGTTATCAAGATTTGGATAGAGAACTCAATAATTGCTTATATGGAAGATACAAATTCATGTATCTCTCGCCTGAACGATTGCAATCAGAATTGGTTATTGAGCGCTTAAGTAAACTCAATATTAATTTAATAGCTGTTGATGAGGCGCATTGTATTTCACAATGGGGTAATGATTTCAGGCCGGCGTACACAAACATTCAAAAAATTAAAAAATTAATTCCTAACGCCCCCATGATTGCGCTTACAGGAAGTGCTAAACCAAAAGTTATCGATGACATTATTGAAAACCTTCAGCTGGATAATCCTTTAATTTTTAAAAGCTCTTTTAGAAGAAAAAATCTAGCGTATATGGTTTTTAATACTGAAGACAAATACAGTAAGCTACTCCGTATAGTAAAAAAGAATAGACAATCATCAATTATATATGTAAGAAATAGAAAAAAAACCAAGCAATTATGCGAATATTTGATTGAACAAGGGATATCATCAACCTATTATCATGGTGGGTTGACTACTAAAGAAAAAGATACTCATTATAAATTATGGATCAGTAACCAAACGCAAGTAATGGTTGCCACAAATGCCTTTGGAATGGGGATTGACAAACCAGACGTAAAAACGGTTATACACTTAACTCCTACTGAAAACATTGAAAATTATTACCAAGAAGCTGGAAGAGCTGGTAGAAATGGAGAAAAAGCTTTTGCTATTATTTTAAAAAACCAAAGTGACATCCCGTCATTAAAACACCAAGTATTTAATACATTACCAAATATATCTGATTTAAAATTTATATATAAAAAACTCTGTAGTTATTTAGGTATCGCTTATCAAGAAGGTGAACATATTACTTATGATTTTAATATTTACGCCTTTTGTAAACACCACACTCTAAATATTACTAAAACTGTAAATGCCATAACATTTTTAGACAGACAAGGTATTTTGCGTTTTTCAAAAGAGTTTAAAAACAAAACTACCCTTCAATTTCTAGTCGATAATTTTAACCTAATACGTTATATCAGTACACACAAACAACATAACACCCTTTTAAACTTTATTCTTCGAAAATATGGCGGAGCTTTTGAAAGTAACATTACTATTGACCTTAACTATATTGCCACACAAATTAACAGTACCAAATCCGCAATAAAAGAACAATTACTTAGTCTTGAAAAAAATCATATTATTGATTTAAAGTTATTTGATTCTGATATTAACATTACTCTTTTAGAGCCAAGAGAAGACAACAGAACAATTAGTAGGGTTTCTAAATACCTTGAGCAACAAAACAGTTTAAAAATAGCGCAATTAGAAGCTGTAACCAACTATATTGAAACTACTGGTGTATGCAAGGAACAATTGTTACTTCATTATTTTGGAGAAACATCTAACCAACAGTGTGGCGTTTGCTCTCATTGTATTTCGAAGAAAATTTCTAAAAGAGAAAATACAGCTGATTTACAGCTACAAATTATTGATGCTTTAAAAAATAGCTCCCTAAACTCAAAAGAATTACAAGAAAAATTACAATGCAATACTAGTGAGTTAACATCAATGATAAGGAACCTTTTGGATACTAAACAGATTACCCTATTAGCAAATCAAAAGTTTAAAATTGGATGATATTTAAATCCAAAAAAAAATCGTTTTTAGACTTAAATATACTGCAAATAGACGATATTAACCTTATACCCATAATCCCCATACCTATGGGTTTTCACATCATCATATATAGTGAAAAAATAGAACTACACGTTAAATAATTCTTTTAAAGAAAAACAACAATTTACTTCTTTGTATAGTTATTTTAAATAGGATAAAGAGGTTACTTGTGGTTAGGAATATTTTTTTGCAGTTCAGTATAGTTTTATTTTATAAAGTATGGTTTAGAAAATATAATAGAAGTACATCGTAAAAAATAATAAAAAACAGGGACTTATAATTTAATAAGGATATTTAAATATGTTTTTGGTTTTTCTCTACCAAATTAGAACTTATAAGAAGACTTCACTATTATATATTTTTATAAATAGAAATTAGGATTATAGTTTTATAAAGTATATATGCTATTTGCAGTTACACAAAGTTTATTCTACTTAAGTAGAGAGTTAATGTCTTTGTTATATATTTATAACTTACAAAACAACCCAATATCTGACATTATGAAAAACTCCCTAACTTTAATTTTAGTCTTGTTTTTTTATTCTTATTCATCTGCTTATGATAATATTGATCAATTTAACTCGAAAAAAATTGACAGTTTAAAAAAAGTAATAAATAAGATAGCACCTATTACCATTGACTATTTTTATAATTCAGTACTATTGGGGGAGCATTATATACTAGAAAAACAATTTAAAGAATCTGATAAAGTTATAAATAAACTTTCTTCTTTAATTGATTTAGGAACAGATAAAATAACTTTAAAAAAAGGTTTGTTATTAAGATTAGAAACTTTTTTTTATGACCAAAACAACGATATTAAAACTGCGATTTTAAAAGGGAAAGAAGCCCTTGTAGTTTTAGAAAAAACACCAAATAGTAGGTATAGTAAAGAAAGTATTATCTCAATCCTTAACATTCTAGTGAAATCTTTTGAAATAATAGGTAGCAATGATAGTGCTTTGGTTCATTTGTTTAAATTAGATAGTATTTATAGTGGTCAAGTTTTAAGTGAAAAAACAATAAAAAAGAAAATACATATAAATAGCTTTATAAGTCATATATACACTAGTGTAAACGAATATGATTTAGCTTATGAGTATATAAATAAGTCATTAAAACTGGTTAATAAACATAATATTGAAGAAAGTAAAATTACTCTATATAATGTTTTAGGAGGTATTTATTTAAGTCAAAAAGATTATAAAAAGGCTAATGAATATTTTAAAGTATCTAAAAAATTAGGGGTTAATTCAAATAACAAGGGCTTATTACCTACCCTAAATAACTTGGCATATACCCAACTTAAATTAGGCGAAATAAATGATGCTGAATTTAATGCTAAAATTGTTATAAAAGATTCTTCTAATTTTAATGTTTCAGCTAAAGCAGCAAGTCTTTTAATACTAAGCCGTGTTTATTTTATTAAAAATGAGTTGAAATTAAGTAAAGAATTTCTAGATAAATCTTTGGCTATATCTGAAGAAATTAACCTTATTGAAAATACAATAGATGCTTTATTACATAAGTCTCAATTAATCCGAAAAATGGGTAATGAAAAAGAGGCTTTAGATGTGTTACTTATAGCAAAAAATAAATCAGATATATTAGATATTGACATTATATCCTGTGAGGTCTTAAAAGAGTTTCGAGATTTTTTTTATAAGAAAAATAATGATAAATATAAAGAATACGAATTACTACATTCAATTTGTCAGCAAAAGATAAGTGACAGAAATGATAAAATGAAAATGGAAATGCTTAAAACGGAATTTAATTATTTAAAGATAAAAAATGATTTAATGAAGAGTGAGCAAAATTTATTAATGTCAAGGATTAGTGAAAAATATAACAGAAATTTAGCACTTGCTATTTCATTCATTTCGTTATTCATTATTATATCTGGGTACATAGTATACGCATCGATCAGAAAAAATAATAAGGTAAAAGTTAAAATGTTATTAGTACAAAATAATCTTATTGAACAAGAGCAAATAAATTTAGAGCAGGAGCTTAATCATAAAAATAAGCAAGTAACAGATTTTGCGCTTTATATTTCTCAAAAAAATGAGCTATTAAACTTTATGAAATCTAATATTAAAGCATTGAGTAAATCGGATAAATTATTGAGTGATATTAATAAGTTGATTTACTACATTAATAATAACCTAGAAAAGAATAAAGAAGAAGTTTTATTA
>Ga0105354_1000528_pt1 | contig 23663 bp, 21 predicted proteins | sample GOMGulsemesocosm_FD_83658 | JGI IMG/M metagenome (GOLD analysis project Ga0105354, IMG submission 83658) | Methane-oxidizing microbial communities from mesocosms in the Gulf of Mexico - GOM9B Gulf of Mexico | ecosystem: Environmental > Aquatic > Marine > Cold seeps | place: USA: Gulf of America...
AAAAAATGGCAAGCTCCCTACATCACACCGCTCAACCATTTACCTTTGCTGCGTTCCCGCCCTGGAGGATTCAACAGGAGCTAGTTGTGTAGGACTTGCCGCTGCAAAGATACAACCTTTTTCGTTCTACACAACCATTTTTTTGTCTGATTTAATTCATTTACCTTGCTTAAAAAATTAAATTAAAGCATGAAATCATTTAACTTATTAGCAATCATAATTTTAAGTATTTTATTTAGTTCTTGTACTGAAGAAGAAAAAGATGTAAATAAATTATTTTCTATTGAAACTAGTAACAATAGTACAAAATACACCTTTGGAGAGACTGTAAATTTCACTATCTCTAACAAAAAAAACCATGAAATAGGAACTATTAGCTATCATGTAAATGACAAAAAAATTGATGCTAATCAATTTACTTTTAATACAGGTAAGTTGGGAACAAAAACTATTAAAGCTACCTTTAATTATAATGATGATATTGTTATCCTTAAAAAGGATATAGAAATTCTCTCGAAACAAAAAACGAAAGTACTAAGTTTTGAAATTGTAAATGAATATCCACATGATATTGATGCCTATACCCAGGGATTAGAATTTTACAAAGGTGCTCTATACGAAAGCACTGGACAACGTGGAGAATCTTCTTTAAGAAAAGTTGATTATAAAACGGGAGAAGTAACCCGTAAAATTGATCTTGAACCAAAGTATTTTGGAGAAGGACTTACTTTTTTAAACGATAACTTATATCAATTAACTTGGCAATCAAAGGTTGGATTTATATACAATCCAGAAGATTTCTCTAAAATAAAAACATTTAAATACACCAAAAGTAATGAAGGATGGGGTATTTGTAATGATGGTAAAACATTATACAAATCCGATGGGACTGAAAAAATATGGACTTTAAACCCTTCTACTCTTGAAGAAGAAGATTATATTCAAATTTACTCGAGCACTAGTAAAATTAAAAGCGTAAATGAATTAGAATGGATTAACGGAAAAATTTATGCTAATATTTATCAGCAAAATGGAATTGCTATTATCAACCCTGAAAATGGAGCTGTTGAAGCTGTTGTTAATTGCAATAGTTTAAAGAAAAAAGTAACTCAGCATAAGGATCTTGATGTGTTAAATGGTATTGCTTACAACCCTGACACACAAACTATTTTTGTGACAGGAAAAAACTGGGATAAATTATTTGAAATAAAAATAATAAACTAAGCCTTTAATGAACTGTATTAACTTAGAACTTGAAAATTCAATTTTCAATGCTTTTATTTCAGAAATAAGAAATATTGACACACAGTATGACTCCATGCGTTTTAGAAGGAATTGTGAACGTATGGGAGAAATATTTGCTTATGAAATAAGTAAGCAATTATCGTATAAAAATACTGCTATCACTACCCCTCTTGGTATTGCAAATATTCCATTAACTACCGACGAAATAGTATTAGCTACTATTTTAAGAGCGGGTTTACCATTGCATCAAGGCTTTTTAAATTATTTTGATGGAGCTGAAAACGGATTTATTGGTGCATACAGAAAAACTGCTGCTGACCATAGTTTTACCATTGAAACAAACTATTTAGCGTGCCCCAATATTGATGATAAAACAGTAATTTTATCTGACCCTATGTTGGCTTCTGGAGAATCAATATTAGTTGCTTTAGATGTTTTAAAAAAACGAGGCAACGCTAAACACATCCATATAGCTGTTTTAATAGCTAGTCAAGCTGGAGTAGCTAATGTATTGAAATGCTTACCTGAAAATGCCACGCTTTGGGTTGGTGCAATAGATAATGAGCTAAATTCAAACTCTTATATTGTTCCAGGTTTAGGTGATGCAGGTGATTTAGCCTTTGGAGAAAAAATATAGCCTAATTATACCCTTGAGTTCCTCTATCAAAATACACATTCACTCATTATAAATAATATAGCATCGTATTTACAAGTTACTTTATTTCATAAACTAATATAGTTATGAAAATTGGAATAAAATGCTCCCAACTAAAAAAGGAAAGTTTTGTACAAAAGAAGTATTTGATTTCACCACATTTTCAGATGAACAATTGATAAAAAGGTTAGAAAAAGATGATGATTTATGCGGACGTTTCACAGTAAACTTACTAAACAGAAATCTTGTTTTACAACGCAAAAAAATCACACTTATTTATCCTATGCATTTTCAGTACTCTTCTCTTTGCTCCTACTAAATTTTAGTAGCAGTAAAGCACAGGAGAAACCTAAGATAATTCAAACTGATAAAAAGTTTATAATGTTTTACATAAAGTAGAACAATTATCACTGTTCTGAGTTGGATACCACGTCTGCTTCCAGTGGGGTAGTTCATTTTCTTTTTTCTCATAATATTCTCATAATATTCAAATATTTTTTATCAAAAAACTATAAATCATTACATTCATTTTCCTAAACAATAAGCTTTTGCTTAAAAAAAAATGAAAAATGAAAAAAACTACTAATTTAAAATTGAGCCACTTATTATTTTCAATATTATTAATTACAAGCATTACTCTCGGATTTGCTCAAGTAAAAGAGTCTGATTGGTCATCGTTAAGAAGTGAAAAAATAAATACCGATAAAAAAAATCTAATCGGGGATTTACCTTCTAATTTTTCAACTTGGAAAATTTCTACTGTTGGTTTTAATAATAAATTACATAAAAGTGATGATGCACAAGAAATAAAAATTCCTTCTCCTGACGGGAAATTTGAAACTTTTATTGTTAAGACATCAAATGTTATAGCAGATGAAGTAGCTCATTTGTATACAATTAAAACTTTTACAGGACATAAAAAAGGTGAACCTAGCACATTACTATCATGTGATATTAGTAGTTCTGGTGGGTTTCATGCCGCTGTTTATAAAGCTGGAAAAACTTATTTTATAGAACCTGTTTACAAGAACTCTCCTGAAACAGTAATAGTATACTATAAAAAAGATAATTCAAGCGGGAAATTTAATTGCATGAGTCAGAGTTCAAACTTGAACATAGACAAACAAATAAAAAACATTAACTACGCTAAAATCCCTACAACAAAAAGAACATTCAGGTTAGCTATTGCCGCTGCTCAAAATTACGCTCAGCAATTTGGAGGAAATCCATATAACGATACTAATGTTTTAAATGCTTTAGCTTCTGGTACTAATATGATTAACCCAATTTACTTAAGAGATTTTGGAGTAGAATTTACATTAGTTAGTAATGCTTCTTTAATACGTAACAATAACAACTCGAGTAGTATTACTACAAAAATTAATAATGCAATAGGGTCAGGTGCTTATGATGTAGGACATATGGTTTTGTGGGGATCAGAAAACGGTTTAGCTGGTTTCAAGGTTGTTTGTGGAAATGATAAAGGAAATGGATTTTCATCATCTGGACTTGGTGTTTCGACATTATGGGTAGATTATGTTGCTCATGAAGTAGGACATCAATTTGGTTCTGAACATAATCAATCTGGTTGTAACGGAGTAGCTAATTTCAGGTATGAACCAGGAGAAGGTTCATCTATTATGTCTTATGCAAATGTATGCCAAGGAACTCAACAATATGCTCAAAATTCAGATCCATTTTTTCATTATGCCTCTATAGCACAAATAAATGCGGAATTAAGTAGCTATACTTGTGCTACTACAAGTAATTCAGGTAATTCAGCTGATCCTGTAGCTGATGCTAAAAGCAACTTTACAGTACCTAAACAAACTCCCTTTATTGTAGTTGGTAGTGGTACAGATGCTAATGATCCTACTAATAATTTAACATACGGTTGGTCTCAATACGATGGTAACGGAAGTTCTGTTACTAACTCACCTAATTGTAACTCCAATAACGCTGCATTATTCCGCTTTCGTTCAGCTACAAGTGATAATTACCGTAGTTTACCACAGTATAGTGATGTCTTAGCAGGAAATAACGATCAAGCATGGGAAAAACTACCTTGTACTGCCAGAACAATGAATTTTTCACTTACTGTTAGAGATAATAATACTTCATTTGGTAGACTATCGGAAGACAGAACTGTTATTACAGTTGCGAACACTGGCCCATTTGATGTAACAAGCCCTAACGGAGGAGAATCATTAACAGGAAATAATTCTCATATGGTTACTTGGACAGTTAATGGTACCAACGCACATTGCTCTAATGTAGATATTTTAATTTCTACCGACGGAGGAAACACCTACACTGTTATTACTGACTCAACCTCAAATGACGGTTCAGAAAGTATTACACTTCCTAACATTGATACATCTACTGCTCGAATTTTAGTTCGCTGTGATGTAAATGGAGGGTTTAGAGCGGCTTCTACTTTTTATGACGTATCAAATGCTAACTTTTCTATTCAGTCAGTTTTACGTGTAGATGATTTTAGTGAATTCAATGTAAATATCTATCCCAACCCGCTTTCTAATGAACTACATATTGATATGAGTAATAATGAAATGTTTACTTATAAAGTGTTTAGTGTAAGTGGGCAGTTAATTTTTGATCACAAAATAGAGCAATCAACAGTTGTAAACACATCTCAATTAGCTTCTGGAGTATACTTTTTACAATTAACAGAAGTTAAATCTAATAAGAGACTTACTAAAAAAATCATTGTAAGTCATTAAAAAAAAACTAGTGAATACTTTTTTTAAAATATACTTAACAATTACAATATTAATTTCTGGGTGCGCTACTAAAAACACTCAAGAAATGATTTTTGAAGTTTCTTATATCAAATCTAAAGGTAGATCACAAAACAAACCATATTATAGTTTAGATATCATTGGCAATTCCTTTAATTATAATGGAATTGCCAATATGTCTCTTCTTGGGAAACATACTTTTAAAGTTTCAAAAAATACTTTAAACACCCTGAAAAAAGCTTTTAAAGAAAGTGATTTTAATACGTTTGAAGAATCCTATATTGGTAATACAAGAGACCTACCTCTTACTTATATCACTTATGATAATCATGAAACTTCTTACCAACACAGAGAAGCTCCTGAGAAATTAAAAAAACTAGCTAATTTAATAGAGAATTTATTAGCTCAAAATAACATCAAACCAAGCTCAGAAAATAACTAATTAATAATTCAAATCAATATCCTCGGGGAATTAAACCCTCTGGTGGAATTAAATTTTACACATTAGAGTTTAAAATAATTTAGTTACATATTCCACAAATATCTTCAACAAAAACAATAAAAACCCAAAATATAGGTTTTAGTAAGAATAATAGTACTTTTACAATACCGTACGCACATACAACTATGAAAAATCTATTAATCATTATTAGCAGTATTATTTTAATAATTAGTTTAGGATCTTGTCGAAAAGATTTTGATACGAAAGCAAGTTCTGGAAACTTATCTTTTTCTAAAGAAACTGTTTATTTAGATACTGTTTTCACCAACATAGGATCAAGTACCTATAATTTAAAAGTATACAACAATAGTGGTGATGACATACATATCCCAACTATTTCATTAGAAAATGGAGCAACTTCAAAATACCGATTAATGGTTGACGGAATAGCTGGTCAGTCCTTTGAAAATATTCAAATAAAAGCAAAAGATAGCATCCATATATTTGTAGAAACTACAGTCGACATTTTAGATTACACCACTACAGCAACAGAATTTTTATATACTGACAATATTCTATTTGACAACAATAGTTTTGCTCAAAAAGTAGCTTTAGTTACTTTGGTAAAAGATGCTAACATGATATTCCCTTCTGTTTTAAACGAAGGAGAGTTAAATAATTTTGATTTAACATTATCCCAGTTAAATTGGACAAACACATCGCCATATGTAATTTATGGTTTTCCTTCAGTTCCTGCTTGTGAAACCTTAACAATCCAAGAAGGTACACGAATTCATTTTCATAGAGATGCTGGTTTAATTGTCCCTGATTGTGCTACTATCATAGCAGATGGTGATATCAGTACCGACCCTGATTTATTAGAAAAAGAAATCATTTTTGAAGGTGATCGATTAGAACCATTGTATAGTGATATTCCAGGACAATGGGGAACTATCTGGCTACAAGAAGGTAGCACCAATAACCTATTTGATCATGTAACTATCAAAAACGGAACTATAGGTATTAGAAGTGATGGGAACGATGGTGACTTAACCACTACTATTACAAATACCCAACTATACAATCACGCAGTAAATGGAATATTTGCCTTTAATGGAGTAATAGAAGGGAAAAACATTATCGTTGGTAATTGCGGGCAAGCAAGTGTATCATTAGCTTTAGGAGGAACATATAATTTCCAACACTGTACCTTTACCAACTATTGGAGTAGCGGTTTTCGCTCCTTCCCCACACTATTAATGAGTAATTCCTTAGCTATTACCGATACTTTATTTGTATCACAATTAGACGCCACTTTTACCAACTGCATTGTATATGGTAATGACGATTTAGAGTTTTCTTTCTTAAAAGAAACTGGAGCTGACTTAAATTATAAATTCACTAATTGTTTATTACGTTTTAATGATTCTTCAAATCAATTTAGTAACAATCCTTTTTATGACTTTAATGATATAACACACTACGAAGGAAATATATTCAATGAGAACCCATTGTTTTTAGACAAGAACAACAATCTGTTTCAAATAGAAGAAGGAACTTCTCCTGCAGACAATACTGGTTTTGAAATAACGCCTAGTTTTAATGATATTTTAAACACTGTTAGAACAACAGGTAATTATGACATAGGTGCTTATCAAGCAAGTGCTTTTCCTACTGAAGGTTAACTAACTTTTAATTACGTACTACCAGAATAACTTCTATTACATATTATAATGTAAGATAGTTTTATTTATTTTTTTAAATTGATTAATTCTATATCTTTACATAAATATTTTACATTAAATTCATGAAAAAAACATTGTTTATCGCAGTAGTATTATTAGGCTTGGCATCAATTAGTTCGTGTGAACCTGAATCATCAATAAAAGATGAATTAGCAGAACAGAGCAAAGTAGACCCAGGTGGGACTACAGATGAAGCCGAAGACGAACCAGAAGATATAAACGACTGGCTAAACAAGTCAACAGAGCAAAGTAAAGTAGATCCAGGTGGGACTACAGATGATGCTCCAGGAGGAATTTTGAATATAGAAGAATAATTAAACTTAGTTATTAATAATAAGTAAATTTCAGCTATAAAAGAAGGGAGTATTCTGTTAATAATACAGGCTTTGAAACACCCCTTAGTTTTAATGATATTTTAAACACTGTTAGAACACAACAGGTAATTATGACATAGGTACTTATCAATCAAGCACTTTTCCTACTGAAGGTTAAAAAAAGTATCAAAACAACAATTAGTTAAAAACTATAAAGCCAGAGAAATAAATTTCTCTGGCTTTATAGTTTTATATTAGGATTGACCTGTCCTATTTTTTCTTTGGATGCACTAACTTCATCTCATCAATTAAATGAGTAGCACCTGCGTACTTATCAACTATAAATAAAATATAGCGAGCGTCTACCATTATATTTCTACAAATTTTTGGGTCATAATTCATATCACTCATTGTACCTTCCCAAACCCTATCGAAATTTAATCCAATTAAATTACCATGAGCATCAATTGCTGGACTTCCAGAGTTACCACCAGTTGTATGATTAGTTCCTAAAAAGCAAACAGGCACCTTTCCATTTGTATCTGCATATTGTCCGTAATCTTTCGTTTTATAAAGCTCTAATAACTTTTCTGGAACATTAAACTCATAATCACCTGGAATGTGCTTTTCTACAATGCCGTCTAAATAACTTACCGGGTTATAATAGACTGCATCCCTTGGAGCATACCCTTTAACCTGCCCATAAGTAACACGTAAAGTACTATTTGCATCTGGATAATACCTATCACTCGGTAACACTTCCATTAACGCTTTCATATACTGTTTTTGAACCTTAGCAATTTCTCCATTTAAACGCTGGTAATTTGGCTCTAAATCATTATAAAATTCAGCAATGTATGGCTTAGCAAACTTATATGCTGCATCATTGTTTATTGCTGTAATAACATTACTTGATGTACCTGCTAATGCCTTTAATCCATTAGTTAAGTTTGTAAATGATGATGCCCCATAGAAATCACTATTACTATTTTTAGCATCATACAAAGGCATTATAGCTTCAAAAACTCCTTTATCTACATTTATATTATAGTTTTTTTGAATACGAGTAATTTGAGATACTACATATTGTTTTGCCTTTTTATATCCATCAGTATCATGAATATCATTTAATTTTTCAGATGAAGTTATTTTCAGCTTTTCTACTTGTTGTTCGAACTGATATAAACGAAACATGATTTGCATCAACTCACTATTCCTATAAAATACTTCAATGAAATTTGATCTCTTGATAGCATAAGATTCAAACTCTCCATAAAGTTTATCAAAATCAGCTAATAAATTTTGATACTTCTTATATTTCTTTTTGTCAATAGCTTTAGTAAATGTTTTTTCAAAAGCACGTTTTTTAGCAATTGCATTACTTTTTTCTATCCCTTGGTTTTCACCAATCCATTTTTTCCAATAGTTAGCTATACTTGCTTGCTTAGACGCATATTTAATACGTATTTTATCATCTGATTTCATAGCCGCGTCTATTACTTTCAATGCTTCCTCTCGTATTTTAATATTTGTAGGATTAACTTTTTGAGTAATTTGTTCAACAGCTATTGCTGGCAAGTATTCATTTGTTCTCCCTGGAAAACCAAAAACCATAGTAAAATCACCTTCTTGAATACCATCCAATGAAACAGGTAAGAAGTGTTTAGGCGTATAAGGCACATTGTCCTTTGAATATTTTGCCGGACGGTTATTCTTATCTGCATAAATTCTGAACATTGAAAAATCTCCTGTATGCCGTGGGAAAACCCAATTATCAGTATCAGATCCAAACTTACCAATTGCTGATGGTGGCGCACCAACCAAACGAATATCTTCAAATGATTCTGTTACAAATAAAAAATACTGATTTCCTTTAAAAAAGGCTTTTACCTTTGTGCTTTGCCATTCTTCTTTCTGAAATGATTTTTGTAAAGCGTTTGTATTTTTCTGAATTAAGCTTTGTGTTTCTTTTGGAGACATATCGTCAGAAACACCATTTAAAATTGCTTTTGTTACATCTTCAATACTTACAATAAAAGTAACTTCTAAGTTTTTATTTGGTAGCTCTTCATCTAATGACATTGCCCAAAAACCATCTTTTAAATAATCGTCTTTTACAGATGAATGAGACTGAATTTGACTAAAACCACAGTGGTGATTTGTCAACAGTAACCCTTTTGGTGAAATAACCTCTGCAGTACACCCTCCGTTAAAATGAACAATCGCATCTTTTAGACTTGAATTATTCACATTGTAAATATCATCAGCTGATAATTTACTTCCTAAACTCTGCATTTCCGTTTCATTCATTCCTTTTAATAATGAAGGAATCCACATTCCTCCTTGTTGTGCTGAAACATTAACACAAATAAATAATATCAATACTTTTAGTAACTTCATTTTAACTCTTATTTTCAAATTATGGGATTAATTTCGGGATGCATCTATTTACACCAGGTTTGTTCAAATATAACAAAAAAAGGAACATATATCTATGTTCCTTTTTTTGTTATATTTATTCAATACTTTAATTCTTAATCGCACTTATTAATTCAGGTAGCAACCCTATTGCACTTATTACCGCACCAGTTTTCACTACTCCACCTTTTCCATTGTTTTGCTTTTCATTTTCTAATTCAGTCACAAAGTTTTCTCCATCACGGACTATTATTACTAAGTTTCGACCATTTACCTTATAATTCTCCTTTGCCATATTGTAAGCTAAATCAATACCAAATAAATTATCATATTCTTTTACTTTAAATCTCATTATTTTATTCAACATTACATCTTTATTTGAAACCGATGTTGGCTTAAGCACTACTCCGTTATTTTTATTATAACTTATTACCGTAATTTTATCTGAAGTATTCAATCGTTTTGACATCAAATGTAACGCTTGTTTCAAAAAAAACTTTTTATCTCTTGATATTGTGAAATTCTTCGTTTCTACAACCAAAGTAACATTAGTTTTCACTCCTGTATCCACTTTCGGTCCAAAATCGTTAACAATAAACTCTATTAAATTATCAACAGTAACTGAACTTGTCTGTATGCTCGTCGTTTCCGTTTGAGCATTCATTACTATAAACACAAAAAGTAATAATGTAGTAGCTAAATTTTTCATAATGATAGTTTTTTAATTGTTTATTCAAATGTCAATGATATAAACAATACTAAAAATCATAAATGAGGGAACATATACTTTTGCTAAGTGAAGTAACTTTTTGAATTAGGATAGTTTTTTTAATAAGCTTCAAAACTGTAGACTTCGAAAAACTCAGTCTGACAAAGATCATAATAATCCCAATGTTTTCTTTCTTTGTATTTTACCTGTTGGTGTTTCTATAAAATTACTTATCATAAAAACTTGTTTCGGAATTTCAAATTTTGACAGTTTACATCTTTGGTAATCAAGCCTCGATAAATTAAAGTTGACGTTAGATTCAATTATAAGAATTAATTTTTCTCCGAGTTTATCATCAGGAATACCAATAACAAAAAAACGTTTTTTTATAAACTGAGAAAGTTTTTCTTCAATTTGTTCTGGAAATAACTTTACTCCCCCACTATTAATTACATTATCATAACGTCCCAACCATTCAAATTCGGTCGATGAATGCAACTTAACAATATCATTTGTAATGATTACTTCATTAGAAACTGATGGAGCATCAATAACTAAGCAATCACGATCATCTTGGGATATTAGTACATTTGAAAGAATATTGTAGTACGAATTATCACTTTTATTATTAAAATTATTCAGTTTTTTCACAGCAATATGTGTGATTGTTTCTGTCATACCGTAAGTAGCAAAACAATTTGTATTTACAAATTGTAACTGTTGCTGTAAACCTGAAGAGACCACTCCCCCACCAATAATCAGCTTTTTAATTCTTGATAACTGAGGTAACGACTCTTCAACCTGTAAGGGTACCATAGCACAAAAATCAAATAAATTTTCAACACCCAATAATGGATTTAACTTTGGCGATACCAAATGAATATTCCATCCTAAAACCATAGCTCTAACTAACATCATTTTACCAGCTATATAATTCGCTGACAAGCATAATAAGGCTGTAGTATTTTCTTTTAAACTAAAATATGTTCCAGTTGCTAAAGCACTATTACACATATAGTCCTTACGCAACTGTATTTCTTTAGGAGTACCTGTAGAGCCAGAGGTATGTACAGGTACATATTCTTCTTCATTAATCCATTCTTTTAAAAATATTCCTACATCTTGTAAATACAACTCCTCATCAACTATCAATTCTTCTATATAATTTAGAAATGATGTTGAAGTAAACGAAATGTTATTTACTTTAAATAATGGATGCATCTATTTAATAATGAATAATGAATAATGAATAATGAAATTTTAGGCATAAATAAACAACAAACTAATTTTCAGTATTAAAATATATTTATTTTACCTTTATCCTTCGTATATCAATTTAAGTAACAATAGGCTCTACAACCTTCCCAGTCAATTTTTCTTTCCAATTATTCCATTTATATTTTTTAGAAAAGATAAATAACAAAATTGGAAAAACTACTAATACAGGTATTAAGATATCAACTCCAGCTGAAGGTTCTGACATATCTTTTAATATAGAGTCTGTTTGAAAAGCTGTCCAATTTGCAGTAACTAACAAAGCGGTTATTAAATTATTTGCAGCATGAAACCCTAAAGCAAGCTCCATCCCTTCATCCATTAATGTCAATACACCTAAGAATAATCCTGTACCTATATAATATACCATAATGATATAGCCTATTTTTTCTACTTCAGGGTTTGCTATATGCATCATTCCAAAAACAAATGATGTTATCAATAAAGGTACCCATTTATTTTTTACTGCAATTCCGATTCCTTGCATTAAGTAGCCTCTAAATAAATATTCTTCAAAACTAGTTTGAAGGGGTACTAATAAAGTTCCTACAATTGCCAAAATAATAAATTTACTCCACTCAAAATTCCATTCGTAATTTTCTGGAGACAACTGGTACCCAATAACAGTAAACAAAACTGTTATAGTCCCCCAAAGTATAAATGCGAAAAATATTCTTTTCCAATCAATTTTATTTCGTGAAGTAGTAAGCGATATAATAGTTTGCTTATGAATAAATTTCACCCAAAAAAATAACATTCCAAGCCCTAATGCAAAAACAGCAAGATTTTCTGCAAAAAAACGTGTACTCCCTTTCTTTTCTATTTCTAATTGCATAAAGGCTTCAACATCAACATTCAATAATTTTATTATTAAGAAATTCAAAACCAATAATCCAATAAATCCTCCAGGGATTAATAAATATTTCCAAAAACTATATTCACTCTTATATCCTTGTGCTATATACATGTATATAAAATATTAAAATTTCCAATTTAACTCAGTATTATAATGCAATTCACCGTTTTTAACCTCTAACGGACTGTTAATATTATTAGTATATAAGTCTCCCGTTCCTAAACCCTGAGGCATATTAGAGCCTAAAGTATACGTCCATTGACTTATTGCATTTAACCCCACGTTACTTTCTAATGCACTAGTTATCCAATTTTTAATCCCTAACCTATTTGCCATAGAAATCCATTCATTACTTCCTTTAAAGCCTCCAACTAAACTCGGCTTTAAAATAATATATTGCGGTTGTATTGTTTGTAGCATTTTTTCCTTTTTTGTTACATCAAAAACACCTATTAATTCTTCATCTAATGCAATTGCTAATGGAGTTTTCTCACATAAGCTTGCCATTTCATTAAACTGACCAGCTTTTATGGGTTGTTCTATGGAATGTAAGTCCAACTCTGACAATACCTTAAGTTTATCTAATGCCTTTTCAGGAGAGAAAGCTCCATTAGCATCTACACGTAATTCAATATCTGATTTTGAATATTCTTTTCTAATAGATTTTAATAGCTTTAATTCTGTTTCAAAATCTATTGCTCCAATTTTCATTTTTATACAGTCAAAACCTTGTTCAAGTTTATCCTTTATTTGTTGCTTCATGAAATCTTCTGCTCCCATCCAAACTAAGCCGTTTATACCTATACTATCATTACCTTGAGTAAACTTAGAAGGGAATAACTCAAAAGAAGTTATACTATTTAATGATAAAAAGGCTTGCTCTATACCGAATTGTATTGATGGGAAAGCTAATAACTCATTCCATAAAACTGATACCCCTAAATGAATATTTTTACAAGTCCATTTTAATTTTTCTTCATATTCAGGAACATCATCTATAGATAATGTTCTTAAAATACCGCATTCACCTATTCCTTGTTTATCATTATCTTCAATAATAATAAACCAAGTTTCTTTTGTTTTTAAAACCCCTCTAGATGTCCCACTTGGTCGTTTAAACTCTAGGATGTGTTTTTTGTAGATAGCTTTCAATTAATTGACAAGTATTTAGAGTAAATAAAACAATCTTATATTTTTATTGATGTTCCTATTTCTAATAAAATAAGTTCTTTATTTTTTATTTTAAATTTTTCTACAGCTTCTTTTTTATCAATCACAATTGGAGGGAAAGTATCAAAATGACATCCTAATACTTTATTACATTCAATAAAATCAGAAGCTATTATTGCGTCATCAATACCCATTGTGAAATTATCTCCTATTGGTAAGATTGCTAAGTTTAATTTTGTTTGCATTGGTATTAGCTTCATATCAAAAGTTACTGCAGTATCTCCAGCTATATATACTGATTTGTTTTGAAAAGAGATTACAAATCCTCCAGGTTGTCCACCATAAGTTCCATCTGGAAAAGATGATGTATGTACAGCGTTTACATATTTTATATTAACATCATCAAATACACATTGTCCTCCATGATTAACAGGATGCCCTTTATATCCTTTGGCTATGTAATGCATTACAATTTCATAATTAGAAATAATTTTAGCGCCAGTTCTAGTTGCTATCGTTTCTACATCTAAAATATGATCCTGATGTGCGTGTGTTATGAGAATATAATCTACTTTTAATGTTGTGATATCTATGTCTTTTGCTAATGAATTTCCAGTAATAAAAGGGTCTACCAATAACGTTTTATTATTTACAGTTATTGAAATACAACCGTGACCTAAATATGTAATTTGCATGTTATCTATTATATAAATTGAATTTTAAATATAGTATATAAAAAAAACTTAAATCAAAAGATTTAAGTTTTTTTATACGTTTTTTATTTTTTTAAATATTAAGCATTTGCTGAATAATTGGCTTGTATTCTTTTGAAATAGGTATTAGCTTATCATCGATAATAATATCTCTCGAATTCAATGCCTGAACATGTTTAATGTTTATTATATAAGATTTACTTGTTCTATAAAAGTCATTCTCTGGTAATTTTTTAAGAAAATCTTTTAACGTAGAGCGAACAACATATGTTTTCCCTGTTGTGTAAATTTCAATATAAACATTATCAGATTTGATATACAAAATATCTTTAAATACTATCTTTCTATATAGATGGCTATCTTTAACAAAAATAGATTTCTTAGATATTTTTTTACTAATATTTGTTTCTTTGACTTCTGCCTCCTGAAAGTTAGACATCGTAATTTCGATAGTAGTAAATAAATCCTTCTCCTCAAAAGGTTTTACTAAATAACCATTTGGTTTTACATGTTTAGCCTGATTAACAGTTTCCTTATCTGAATTCGACGTTACAAACACAAAAGGAATGTCAAATTTTTCTCTAATATATTCCCCTACATCAATACCAGATTTTTCTGTTGCCAATTGAATATCTAACAACGCTAAATCAATTGTATTAGCATTTAATGCGTCTACAGCTTTTTCATAAGAAGTAACATTAGCAGCTACATTATAGCCCATGTCTTCTAATATCATTTGCATGTCATCTGCAATAAGGACATTATCTTCTACAATTAATATGTTAATGGATTTACTCATGCATTTTTTTTTAAAAAGGTACTTTCATTAAGTGGTTAAATATACAAATTTTAAACTAAACAATGTTGTGAATTATTGTTTTTTTGTTGTAAAACAAGATAAAGCTGTTGTATAACATACTCATAACAAACAAGTTAAAGACTATAGTATCTTAAAAGTTTATATATCAAAATCAAAATTTAATTCTAATCCAATATTATTTTTAAATATAGGCCTACCTCCTAATTGATGTGACAATCTGGTTATCAGTCTTATGCCTAAAGACTCTATTGTTTTTAACTCATTTAGATCCAAACCAACACCATCGTCTTTATAACTAAAATGATATTGAGTTTCATTTTTTACAATATTTATAGAGATAACACCTGATTTTTTTCCTTCAAAAGCATATTTAAATGAATTGGTTAATAATTCATTTAATATTAAACCTAAAGGAATCGCTTTATCAATATTCAAATTTACATCTGTTGCCAAAACATTTATTAAAATATCCTTTTCCTCATCTTTATAGATATTTGACACATTACCCTTTAATGAATTAATATATTCCTCTATATTAATATTATCAAAATTTTCAGATTGATACAACAACTGATGCACCAAAGAAATAGCTTTAATCCTTGCTTTTCCTTGCGATAATACTTGACGCGTATACTCATTATTCACTTGCCTAGATTGCATATTAAATAAACTGTGAATCATTTGAAGATTATTTTTTACTCGATGATGAATCTCTTTTAATAATATATCCTTTTCTTTATTTTTTTTATTAATTACTTCTAATGTTGTCCTCAATTCTTTTTCAACCTCGTTTCTTTGTTTAATTTGTTTTCTTAGTGTATTATTCCATAAATAAAAAGCTAGTGTAAGAATTAGAAAAGCAATTACTCCATAAACAATATATCTTAAGACATCTCTTTTTTTTATACCATGGTTATAGCGAATAGTTATCCATTTATCCCTTATCACTATGTGCTCATCTTTTGATATGTTTTCAAATATTTTTTGTGAAATATCACGAAATACACTCCAATCCTTAGTAACTGCTAACCTAAAATTTATATTACCTAATTCTTTTGTTCCAGCAATTTTTAAACTAGAATACCCTAAATCACTAATATAATAAGATACTACACTTAAACTCCCTACAAAAGCATCTGCTTTACCAGTAGTAACATCAAATAATGACTCTTTCACATCCTTCGTCATAATAATATTCAATGAAGAATCAATACTTTTTAATTTTTTTATCCTGACATAACCAGCTGGTTGGGACACTGTCTTACCTTTCAAATCTTCAATTCCTCCTATAAAACCAGCATCATATCGAGTAACAATAACTTGAGGGTCGGTTAAATATACTGTAGTGTAATCTAAAAATTTATCTCTTGAGCTATTTTTCCCTACTTCTGGAGCAACATGAATATCTCCTGATTTTAATTTATCAATAGTTTCCTCAAAAGATTTTACTTCTACTGGTTGCATATCTATCCCCGTTTCTTCTTCTATAATCTTAACATAATCAGCTATAACACCTGTATATTCACCTTTATTATACATTTCAAAAGGAGGCCAATTAGGATCATATCCAAACCGAACAATAGGATGTTCTTTTATCCATTTTTGTTCTTCTGCAGTGAATTCAATTTTATCTTGAGCAACACAAGTAATAGTTACTAAAAATATTATGAATGTAATTAGAAACTTCAGTTTAAGCATTGTTTATTTCTTCTACTACATAAATATAACTAAATTACTTTATATTTTTATAAATAAAATTACTTAATTAGTCACTCGTATTTATATTATTTAAAACTAAAAACAGCCATAAAACCATTCTCTCTTTTTAGTATTGCTTGTGTATTTAATTGATTAGAAAGCCTGCTTATCAAACGCATTCCTAAAGATTTATAACCTAATATATCAAGGCTTTCCATTCCTACACCATTATCTTTATATTCAAAAAAATGTATGTTATTTTCTTTTCTTATAGTAATGTGAATTTCACCAACGTCACGTCCCTTAAATGCATGTTTGTAAGAATTTGTAAGTAATTCATTTAATATTAACCCTAATGGTATTACTTTTTCAAGTTCCAATGATATATCATTGGCATTTGTAAATACCTTTATATCTTTAGTACTATCATGGTTAATATTAATGATACTTTCCTTTAACGATTCTACATAACTATTAATGTCTACTTTTGATAAATCGTCCGATTGATATAATACTTGATGTACTAAAGCCATTGCCTTAATTCTAGCCTTACCTTCAGCTAAAATCATTAAAGTGTCCTTATTAATCACTTCTCTTGATTGCATATTTAATAAACTATGTACTATTTGCAAGTTATTTTTTACTCGATGATGAATCTCTTTTAAAAGCACATCTTTTTCAATATTTTTTTGTTGAATTAATTCTAAGGAATTATTTAACTCTAATTCTGCTTTTTTACGATTTTGTATTTGCTTTCTAAGTGTAGAATTCCATATGTAAAATCCAAGAAAGACAACAAGGAAACCTACTACGCTATATATTACATAATTTTTAATTTTTTCCTTGTTTACGCCATGATCATAGCGAACAGAAATCCATTCGTTTTTTATAGTATTATGTTGCTCCTTAGTTAGGTTATCAAATACTTTTTGAACGATATCTCTAAATATTTCCCAATCTTTAGTTACTGCCAAACCTAATTCTAAATATTCATAACGAGTAGGTGAAGCAACTTTTATATTAGCGAAACCAAATTCATTTATATAATACGAACCTACACTTAAACTTCCTACAAAAGCATCTGTACGAGAGGTACTAACGCTTAACAAACATTCTTTTACAGTTTCAGAAACAACTACCTCTATATTTGGATAGTCATTCTTTATAAACTCAATTGAAGAATAGCCTTTCGGAACAGATATTTTTTTCCCATCTAAATCTGAAATACCACTAATAAAAGGGGCTTCTTTCTTCGTAAAAATCACTAATGGATCCGATAAGTAAGGTTTAGTAAACTCTAAATATTCTTTACGTTCAGCTGTTATACCGGCAATTGGAACTATCTTTATTTCACCCGTTTTTAATTTTTCTACTGTTTCATTCCAAGTTATATTGGGTATTGGCATCATATCAATACCAGTATGTTTTTTAATAATTTGAATATAGCCCCCAGCAATTCCAGTATAGTTTCCATTTTCATAAAGCTCAAAAGGAGGCCAGTTAGAATCGTACCCAAAATTAATTACTGGATGTTCATTAATCCAAGTTTTTTCTTCTTCCGTAAATATTATTTGAGATTGAACACTTATTACCCCCATTAGAAAGGTCGTAATAAATAAGAAAAGAGTTCTTCTAATGTTCATTAAGTCATGTTAAGAAATATCTTGACATAAATATAACATTATTTTTTACAAGAAACTTCCTAGTGCAAAAAGAATAGCACAAAAAAAAGTTCCTAATGCCACTTTTTTAAGTTCCTTGTCTAACTCTCTAAAAATGATATTCTGTGCAACTGTTTTTAAATTTAGAAATAATGGTATAAACGCAAATACAAATAACCAGTCTTTGTAAGATATTGCTGTTTGGGTAATTCTATAAAGTACCAATAACACTAATGCACCTAAAATTAAACTAAAATGATACATTTTGGATTTTTGACTCCCCAGTTTTACAACTAAAGTGTTTTTATTAGCTTTTTTATCTTGAATTTGATCTCGCATATTATTCAAGTTCAATACAGCTGCACTCAACATCCCAAAAGCTGCTGCTGGTAATAGCATTAAAATATTAGTTAATTCATGTGTGTATAAATAGTAACTCCCTAAAACACCTAGTAATCCAAAAAACAGAAATACAAAAACATCGCCCAAACCAGAATATCCATAAGCTGATTTACCTACTGTATACTTAATTGCAGCAACTATACTTGCTATACCTAATGCAAAAAACATTAATGATTTGATAAAATCTTCACTACCAAAAGCTGCATAAATTAAAGCAATTGCACTCACCAAAGTAAGCACTATTGTTATCATCATAGCACTTTTCATTTGCTTAGGAGTAATTAACCCCGCAGCAATTAAACGTTGCTCCCCTACTCGTTCATCATCTGTCCCTTTTATTCCATCACCATAATCATTTGCGAAATTAGAGAGTACTTGAAACCCGATTGTAGTTACAATAGCAAAAATAAAAACAAATAAATTAAACTTATTTTCAGATACAGCTAAACCTGTTCCCACAAGTATCCCTGAAACTGATAAAGGTAAAGTTCTTAAGCGAGCTGCTTGTATGTAATGTTTAGCTGTTGCCATTTGTTATATATAAAAATTTATTATGGCAACCACTTTTTCTCAAAGTTAGGCTTTCTTTTTTCTAAAAAGGCATCTCTACCCTCTTTAGCTTCTTCAGTCATATATGCTAAACGAGTAGCTTCTCCTGCAAATACTTGCTGACCAACCATCCCATCATCTGTCAAATTCATAGCAAATTTTAACATTTTTATTGATGTTGGAGATTTTCCTAATACTTCCTGAGCCCATTCATAAGCAGTGTCTTCCAATTCATCATGAGGAATAACGGCATTAACCATCCCCATTTCATAAGCTTCTTGAGCTGAATAATTTCTTCCTAAAAAAAAGATTTCTCTTGCTTTCTTTTGTCCAACCATTTTTGCTAAATATGCAGATCCATACCCTCCGTCAAAACTGGTTACATCAGCATCCGTCTGCTTAAAAATTGCGTGTTCCTTACTCGCTAAAGTCATATCACACACAACATGTAAACTATGTCCACCACCAACAGCCCAACCTGGAACTACACAAATAACTGCTTTTGGCATAAAACGAATCATTCGCTGTACTTCTAAAATATTTAATCGGTGTTGTCCATCTTGACCAACATACCCTTGGTGTCCACGTGCCTTTTGATCCCCTCCACTACAAAATGAATATACACCATCTTTAGAAGAAGGTCCTTCAGCTGATAATAAAACTACTCCTATAGAAGTATCTTCCTGTGCATCATAAAAAGCTTCAATTAATTCAGAAGTTGTATTTGGTCGGAATGCATTTCGTACATCTGGGCGGTTAAATGCTATACGTGCCACTCCATTACATTTTTTGTAAGTAATGTCTTCAAATTCTTTAACAACTTTCCAATTAATATCGCTCATAATTTTATATTTTGCGTAAAAATAAATGATTTTAAATTCAGAATCAACTAAATATCCATTATGAACAAATTAATTATTAGCTCCGTAATTGTATTATCCTCATTTATAGGTTTTTCACAAGAATATCAATTCACTTCTGTAGTAGATTTAGACTGTTCTGCTGTTAAAAGTCAAGGAAATACAGGTACTTGTTGGAGTTATTCTACCTCTTCTTTTTTAGAAAGTGAAATTAAGCGAATTACGGATATGGATATTGATCTTTCTGAAATGTATACGGTTAGAAATACATATCCCAAAAAAGCATGGAACTATGTAATGCGTCAAGGAAAAGCACAATATAGTGAAGGAGGTTTAGCACATGATGTATTAAATTCTGTTGAAAATTACGGATTGGTACCTGAAACTGCTTTTACAGGATTAGCAGCAAATGATACTAAGCACAATCATTCAGAAATGATTGCTGTAACTAAGGCGATGTTGGATGCATACATTAAAAATCCTGCAAAAAAACTAAGTCCACGTTGGAAGAAATCCGTTGAAGCTATTTTAGATATCTATTTAGGAGAAAACCCAAAGACCTTTACATATAACGGAAAAGAATATACTCCTAAGTCGTTTCAAGAGGCTGTGAAAATTAATCCGAGTGATTATATTACCCTTACTTCTTTTTCACATCAACCATTCTACAACGACTTTGTTTTAAATATTCCAGACAATTTCTCTAATGGAAGTATGCACAATGTTCCTGTAGATGAATTAGAACAAATAATGTATACTGCTCTAAAAAAAGGGTATTCAATTGAATTAGATATTGATGTTTCTGAAAAAACATTTTCTTCAAAAAATGGTATTGCTGTTATTCCTGAAGATGAAAAAACTCAAATACAAGCACTACTTGGAATAAAAAAAGAAAAAGAAATTACACAAGAATACAGACAACAAGAGTTCGAAAATTTTACTACTACTGACGATCATTTAATGCATATTACTGGTATTGCAAAGGATCAGAATGGAACAATCTATTATAAAACTAAGAACTCATGGGGTATCGACGGAAACCGTGTTAAGTATGGTGGCTATGTTTATATTAGTACTGCATATTTCAAACTAAAAGCGATTTCTATTACACTAAACAAAGGGGCATTTAAGCTTAAAAAGAAAAAATAAACTTCACTAACCACATGCAACTAATTACATATCAACCACATAACCATACCTTATGTTGTTTTCACAACAAATGAGGGCAATCAAACAACATTTTATAAAACAACGCGATCTTTTACTTAGTTTTGAGTAAACCAAATAACCAAACCTACCTATGAAAAAATCAATCCTACTATTCTTATTCTTAATGAGTTCATTACTAAATTTCGCTCAAGATGAAGTACAGATTGATGGTAGAATACAGCCTATATTAAATGATTTCTTTGAATATTGTAAACAATATGATATTGAGTATAATGAAAAATTATTTCAATTAGAAAGTATCCAAATTGTAGATACACTTCCTTTAGACAAATACAATACTGTTTTAGGGAAAGTATTACGAGATGAGAATGGAGATATTAATAAAATTGTTATCAACTGGGCAACTATGTTTGATAAAGAAATATTAAGAGTTGTAGCTTTTCATGAATTTGCACACCACTTTTTAGATTATAAACATACATGTCATGATTGTAATGAAATTATGGCTGAAGTAAATACCAGCTATTTTGATATCGCAAGAGACTGGGACAATCAAGTAGAACACTTATTTACTACTTCTCCAGTATACCTTAATAACCAACAAGAATCAGCTACTAATTTAGCTTCAAACTAATAGTATCTAAACCCTAGGTATTACATCGTCCGCTAAACATTCCTTTATGTTTAGTGGACTTTTTACATTTAAGAATATTATTTTAAGTTTTTATTATAATAATTACTTTATAAATGCGTTATTTTCGCATACATATTCATTAAATTATGACAATTAAATTAATTCAAAACTTTATTGTAATTCTCTTCTTAACTACAACAACTCTTACTTTTTCACAAGGGTTGAGTTCTAAGGCATTTAAATCTGGGGAACACTTAAGCTATCAAGCATCATATAACATGTCAGGAGTACTAACTACTTTTGCTGAAGTAAATATGAAAGTGGCTACTGTAAAAACAAGTAAAAACAGCTATTTGCATTTAAAATGTACTGCAAACACCTATAAAAAATGGGATAATTTTTTTAAGATTCGTGATTTATATGAAGCTTATGTAAGTCCTTATACGTTAAAACCTTCCTTGTATAAAAGGGATAATAACGAAAACGGAACCATTAGAAAAGAAAAATATATTTATAAGGGGAATAACATTCAATCTACTTATGTTAGAGGGAAATCTGGAGCTGTAAAAGCTAATTTTACTATTCCAGCAAATACTAGAGATATTGTTTCCACCTTATACTACATAAGGTCTTTGCCTATTGATAAAGCCAATGCTGGTGATCAAAAAGATTTTAATATCGTTTTTGATAGAAAAACCAAAACAACTACCCTTTCTTTTTTAGGAACTGAAACTATTTCTACCACATTAGGAAAGAAAAAATGTTACAAGATTGGCGTTTCTGTAAAGAAAGATAAACTACTAAAAGGTAAAGTTAGTAATATCGTTTACATCACAGCCGATAAAAATAAAGTTCCAGTCTTGATTAAATTTAGTATCCCTGTAGGTAATGGCCAATTAAAACTAACAAAAGCAACTAACTTAAAACATTAAAAAATAAACGTACACATGAAATTATTAACATCAATCATTGCCATTTTAGGTATTATCATCACAATTGCATTTACGATTTTTCCGATAGGAAACTTAACCATATTCCCTGCTTTAATTACAATACTGTGTGGAGTTATTCTTTTAAAACTATATAAAAAAGAAGGTAGCAATACTATGTTTCCTAAAGTAATTATAGGTTTAGCCGTTATTGGTGCTTTAGTCTCTTCTAGCAGAAGCTTACTAAGTTCTGATAAAGTTGCTGAAGACAAAAAATTTGAGCAACGTCAAGAAAAATCAAGTCAAGAATCTGTACAAGATCTAGAAGACTTAGAATAAACTTTTTTCAACTAAAACATCATCCTCTATAAAGTGCATTTATTCACTTTATAGAGGGTTTTTTTATTCCTCTTACTTCAATTTACCCCGTAAATTACTGTATATCAATTTACCATATCTTTATTTTAATTTATTCTAAATAAAGTTTGCTTTTAAGTTTAGATTGTAATTATATTTGCATCACTATTTTAATTAAATCTAAATAAAAGATAAAATGAATAAAATTAAAGTCTACTTATTATTGATTATTTGTACAGTAACATTGGTTAGTTGTTCAGATGATGAAAGCACAGCAATAAT